>Ga0160472_100093_pt1 | contig 143816 bp, 130 predicted proteins | sample HID1973M_E11MG_FD_108267 | JGI IMG/M metagenome (GOLD analysis project Ga0160472, IMG submission 108267) | Enriched mosquito-associated microbial communities from UW Madison campus, WI, USA - HID1973M_E11 MG | ecosystem: Host-associated > Arthropoda: Insects > Digestive system > Unclassified ... | reverse complement strand
GCGCCACTACCAGGCGCGTGCCGCCCAGTCCGAGCAATGCGTGCTACGCAAGCTCGCGCGCAAACACGGGCTTGAGTTGGTGCCAGCAAAAACAATGGGTTAGTGGGGGTTCCTGGGTAGGGGTTGGGGGTGAGGGCAGTCGACCGTGCAACCGATATCGCTCGACGTGACGCTGGCCCTCACCCCCGGCCCCTCTCCCAAGGGGAGAGGGGAGAAACCATCGGAGGGGAGAAACCATCGGTGGCCGCTCAACTCTCCCGCAACTGATACTTCAACACCTTCCCCGCCGCACTCACCGGCAGCGCCTGCACAAACGCTACCTCGCGCGGCACCTTGTAGTTCGCCATCTGCCGGCGCGCCCACCCGATCAGCGCTTCCGCATCGACCCGGGCACCATGGCGTAAAACGACATAAGCCTTGCCGACCTCCCCCAGCCGCTCGTGCGGTACGCCCACCACCGCCACCTGTGCCACGGCCGGGTGGGCCACCAGCAGCTTCTCGACCTCGGCCGGATAGCAGTTGAAGCCGCCCACGATGAACATGTCCTTGATGCGGTCCGTGATGCGCAGGTAGCCGCGCGCGTCGAGCGTGCCGACGTCGCCGGTGTGCAGCCAGCCGTCGGCGTCGATGGCCTCGGCGGTGGCGTCGGGCAGGCCGAAGTAGCCGCGCATCACGTTGTAGCCGCGCACCAGGACCTCACCCGGCTCGCCGGTCGCCACGGGCTGGCGTTGCGCGTCGATGCAGCGGATCTCGACCCCGGGCATGGCCCGGCCCGAGGTGCCGGCTACCGTCTCGGCGTCGTCGCCGGAACGCGTCAGCGTGGCGAAGCCGCAGGACTCGGTCAGGCCGTAGCCGGTGATGATGGTGCGGAAGCCCAGTTCGTCACGCATGCGCTGGATCAGCGCCGGGGCGATGGCCGACGCGCCGGTCACGGCCACGCGCAGCGATGACAGGTCGAACTCGCGCAGCCGGGGCGCGTTGAGCAGCGTCTGGTAGAGCGTGGGCGGGCCGGGCAGGATGGTGATGCGCTCGTTCTCGACGCGCGTCATCACGGCGTCCGCGTCGAACACGAGGTGCGGCAACACCGTCGCCCCGCGCGACAGTGCCGCCAGCCAGCCGGCCTTGTAGCCGAAGGTGTGGAAGAACGGGTTGACGATGAGGTAGCGGTCGTCCTCCCGCACGCCGGTGATCTCCGCCCAGCCGTCGACCGCACGCAGGTTCTGCGCGTGCGCGGTCATCACGCCCTTGGGCCGGCCAGTGGTGCCCGACGTGAACATGATGTCCATCAGCGAGTCGCCAGTCACGCCGGCCTCGCGCGCCGCGAAGGCAGCCGGATCGACCTGTGGCGCGAGACCGAGGAATTCGTCCCACGACAGTTCCCCGTCGCCCGGCGTGCGGTCCCGTGCCGGCCGCAGGACCACCAGCCGCTCGAGCGTGGGCGGACGGTGCGGCGCCAGCATCTGCGGATAGCGCTCGCCGAGGAAGTCGTCGACGCAGAACAGCAGGCGCGCGCCGCTGTCGGCCAGCACCGCGCCGGCTTCGGCCCCCTTCATGCGGGTGTTGAGCGGCACCAGCGCGGCGCCCACGCTGTGCACGGCCAGCGCCGCGACGATCCATTCGGCGAAGTTCGGCGCCCACACGGCCACGCGGTCGCCGGCCTGGACGTCGAGCGCCATCAGCGCCCTGCCTGCCTGCTGGCGGCTGGCGTCGAGCGCGGCGTAGCTCAGGCGCAGGCCGTCTTCCTGGATGGCGATGCGCTCGCCGTGGCGGCGGGCGGCCTGCCGCACGAGTTGCGGGATGGTGGTGGCGACGGTGGCGGCAGGTGCGGCGGCCACGGCGTCGGCTTCGAGGGTGTCTGGGGTAGTCATGTCAATCCGGAAACTTCACGTGGACTTCGGCACTCGCCGGCCGCGCCTGGCAGGCCAGCGTCCAGCCGGCCTCCAGGTCGGCGGTGTCGAGCACATGGTTTTCGCCGAGCGTCACATCGCCGCGCGTCACCTGGCACATGCAGGCACCGCACAGGCCGGCGCGGCAGGAATTCGGGGCGGGCACGCCGGCGCGCTGCAGCGCGTCCAGCACGGTTTCGTCGGGGGCGGCATTGAGCGCGTGATGCTGGCCGTCCAACTGCACGGACAGCGCCGCGCCGCGCATGGCCACGCCGTCCGCCGTGGGCGCGACGGGAACGGCCCGTGCCCCGGCCACATCAGGCAGCGAGACGAAGCGCTCCACATGCAACTGCCCGCGCGGCACGCCGAGCGCCTGCAGTGCGGCCTGGGCGCTGTCCATGAACGGACCCGGGCCGCAGATGAAGCACTCGGCCAGGCTCCACGGCCTGACCAGTTCCTCGATCTGGCGCTGCCCCGGCGGTCCCTGCACGCTGTCGAGCCAGTGGATCACGCGCAGCCGCCCGGGATGCCGGTCCGCGAGGTCGCGCAGGAGGTCGCGGAAGATGATGGCGTGCTCGTCGCGGTTGGCGTAGACCAGCGTGACGCTGCCGCGCCCGTGGCGCAGCGCGGCCTTGGCGATCGACAGCACCGGCGTGATGCCGCTGCCGCCGGCCAGCAGCAGGAAGTCGCCATGCAGCGCGCGTGGCGTAAAGACGCCGGCGGGCGGCATGACCTCGACGGTGTCGCCCGCGCCGAGGTGGTCGCAGATCCAGTTGGACACGCGCCCGCCCTGCACCCGCTTGATGGTCACGCGCAGCGTGCTGTCCACGTCGGGCGCGCTCGACAGGGAGTAGCAGCGCTGCTGCATCGCCCCGTCGACGGGCACCCGCAGCGTCAGGAACTGGCCGGGCCGGTAGCCGAAGGTCTCGCGCAGGCCGTCGGGCAGCGCGAACACCAGCGAATGCGCCTGGGGCGTCTCCGCCACGACTTCGGCGATCTGCAGCCGGTGGAATTGCGCTTGCACCATGATGTTCAGTCAGTCGGTCGATCTGTGGGTCAGGTCGGGTGGGAACTCAGGCCACGCCCATGATGGTCTGCGCGTTGTCGATGCGCAGTTCCGCGCCGTTGATGAAGCGCGACTCGTCGGACGCCAGGAACAGCACGAGGTTGGCCACGTCGCGCGGATGGCACATGCGCTGCATGGGCTCCGCCCCGCCCACTTCCCCGGGCAGCGGGGTGACGCCGCCCGGCAGGAAGGCGGCGGTCATCGGCGTGAGGATGCCGTCCGGATGGATCGAGTTGCAGCGGACGCGGTAGCCGGCCTGCTTGCAGTGGCCCGCCACGGCGCGCGTGAGCGCCGCCACCGCGCCCTTGCTGGCGCTGTAGGCGCAGAACGCCCCCATGCCGCCCAGCGCCGCCACCGACGACATGTTGACGATGCTGCCGCCGCCCGCCTTCATCGCGGCCACGCCGTACTTGCAGCCGAGGAAGTAGCCGTCGGCGTTGATGCGCATGACGCGCTGCCACAGCTCCAGCGTGGTGTCCTCCACCGAGCCGAGCTGCAGGATGGCGGCGTTGTTGACCAGCACGCTGGGCGTGCCGAAGCGTTGCTCTGTCCGCGCCATCACCTGCTGCCAGCCGGCTTCGCTGGCGATATCGTGCGGCACGAACAGCGCCGTCTCGCCGATCTCGCGCGCCAGGGCATGGCCCGCTTCCTCGTTGACGTCGGTCAGCACCACGCGCGCACCCTCGTGCGCCAGCAACAGGGCATCTTCCCGGCCGACGCCGCTGGCGGCTCCGGTGACGATGGCGATCTTTCCTTCAGTACGACGGCTCATGACAGGTCTCCTCGTGGATATTCGCCTGCCGCTGCGCGGCAAGCTGTTGGGCGATATGGCGGCCTGCCCGGCGTCCCGACCAGATGCAGTCGGCAAGCGAGAGGCCGCTTACGTAATGGTTGGACGCAATGCCGACCGCGCTGCGGCCCACGGCGTAGAGGCCGGCCATGGGCTTGCCACCTGCTGCCGCGAGCACCGCGCCACTGGCTTCGTCGACCCGCAATCCGCCCAGCGTGATGGCCGGGCACGGGAAGACGCGGCTGTCGGCGGAGATGTCGACCGCCAGCCACGGGCCGTTCTCCAGCGAAGCGCACATCGGCGCCGACTTGCCGGCCGGGTCCGGCGCCTCGCCGCGCGCGGCGGCGTTGTACGCCTCCAGCGTGGCCAGCAGGTTGGCGGGCGGCATGCCAAGACGACTCGCGAGGCCGCCGATGGTGGCGGCGCGACGCGCGGCAAACAGCATCAGCATGGCGGCAGGCACGGCCTGGAACGCCCACAGGCCGCCGCGCAGGCATTCGCGCAGCGCGGCGCGCGCCAGGGTGCGGTTCAGGATCAGCCACGCGCGCCCGTCGTGCCGCTCGCACATGGCGTGGCCGAGCGTGGCGCCGTAGGTTTCCTCGTTGCCGATGCGCCGGCCCTGTGCGTCGACCACCACGCCGCGCGCCCAGTCGAACGGCGGATTGATGAAGCGCCAGGCCGACACGCGGTCGAGGTGGGCGGCGGCCGCGCCGGCCGCCTGGCCGAGGCGGATGCCGCTGCCGTCGCAACCGGTCGTGCCGAGCCGCCACGTCTGCGCGTACTTGCCGGCGTGGCGCGCGACCATGGCGCGGTTGAAGATGAAGCCGCCGGTGGCGAGCACCACGGCCCCGGCGCGCACGGCGAAGGGCCGGGCGTGGCGCAGTTCGAGGTCCAGCACGCGCCGGCGCAGGGCGTCGGCAAGAATGGGCGCCGCGTTGTGCAGGCGATCGGCGAGCCGTGCCAGCCGGGCGTGGCGCTTCTGCCGGGTCCCGGGCGGCACGAGCCACAGCTCCACGCCGATCACGGCGCCGGAACGATCGACGATCAGCCGGCGCGCCGCGGCATGGCGTACCACCGTCACCTCGGCCCGGGCCTCGACAGCCTCGCGCAGCACGCCGAACAGGGTGCTGCCCGACATGCCGGGGCCCTTCACGCGATGCCCGCGCGGCGCGGGGGCGGCGTGCGCCGCGTACGACGGGACCGCCTCGTTGCCGGAGTAGTACAGGTAGTACGGCTGCGCCGGGTAGGAGGTCTTGCGTGGCGGCACGGCGGCATCGAACTGCGCGCCGGTGCCCTCCAGCCAGGCGAGCAGGTCGCGGCTGCCGTGGCAGAAGGCCTGCAGCGCGGCCTCGCTGACCGCGTCGCCCGTCTCCTGCCGCAGGTATTCCGCCATGGCGCGCGGCGTGTCCGCATAGCCGGCAGCGGCCTGGTAAGGCGTGCCGCCTCCCGCGTAGACCACACCACCGCTCCGGGCGCTGGCGCCGCCGCCCTCGAAGCGCTCGGCCACGATCACGCGCAGGCCGCTGCGTGCCGCCTCCAGCGCGGCGCAGGCCCCGGCGGCGCCGAAGCCGGCCACCACGGCGTCGCACCGGGCCTGCCACGCGTAGGCGTCTGGGTCGTCCAGCCGCAGCGGCGCGCCGATTGGCGTTGAATGGTCCGGGGATGGAGGCATGCCAGTGCTCCGCTTGCCGCTCAGGCCGAGCACAGCGCGCCGAGCGGCGCGGACGTGGTGTAGGCGCCGTCGACATAGACCAGCGGCGACACCTCGCCTGCCAGGCGCACCTCGCGCAGGCGGCCGATGAAGACCGCGTGGGTGCCGTAGTCGAAGCGGCCGTCCTGCACGCAGACCAGGTTGGCCTGTGCGTCGCGCAGGCACGGCACGCCGAGCGTATCGTCGGCCCACTCGCCGCTGGTGAAGCGGTCCTCGCCCTTGAGGCGGCCGCTGCAGTCCACGGCGATGTCGCGGTGGTCGGCGGCGAGCAGGTTGATGCAGAAGTCGGCGCCGGCGTCGAGCGGCGGGTAGATCGAGCTGTCGCGATTGATGCAGATGAGCAGCGAGGGCGGATCGGCCGACAGCGAGTCGACCGCAGTGACCGACATCGAATAGCGGCGCTCGCCATGACGGCAGCTGATGACCGCCACCGAGCGCGCCATGCGGCGCATGGCCTTGAGCATGTCGTCGCGCAATGCGCCGGTCGAGGCAAAGGTGGGAACGGGATGGGCGCTCATAGGGCCTCCTGGGCAGGTTGGGGACGGGACGCGGCGGGGGCCGGTGCTGCGGGCCGGGCCAGTTCGTCGGCGGCGATGAAGCCGAAGGTCATGGCGGGGCCAAGGGTCGCGCCGGCGCCGGGATAGCTGGTGCCCATCGGCGAGGCGCTGGTGTTGCCGATGGCGAACAGTCCGGCGATCACCGAGCCGTCCTCGCGCAGCACGCGGGCGCTGGCGTCCGTCGCCAGCCCGCCCTTGGTGCCGATATCGCCGGCGTCGAGCCGCACCGCGTAGAACGGGGCCTTGCCAATGGGGGCGAGGCACGGGTTGGGCCGGACCGCGGGGTCGCTGTAGTAGGTGTCGAACAGGTTGTCGCCCTTGCCGAATTCCTCGTCGACGCCGGTCTCGGCATAGCGGTTCATGCGGGCGATGCTGCCGGCCAGCCCGGCGGCGTCGATGCCGGTCTTCGCCGCCAGTTCCTCCACCGACCCGGCTTTCACGAGGATGCCCTGCAGGCCGGCCGGAATGCTGCGGTCCGGCATGACCGAGCCCGGCAGGATCGGGCCGCACGGGTACTTGTGGCGGAAGGTGGCGTCGAACACCAGCCACGCCGGCACGCTGCAGCCGGTCTGCTCGTGGTCGCGGTACATCGCCGGCACGAACTCGGAGTACGGCGCGGCCTCGTTGACGAATCGCCGCCCCTGGCCGTTGACGACGAGGCAGCCCGGCATCGCCCGCTCGATGAACATGGCGCGCTGCTTCTCCTCGCCCTGCACATGGATCGTCGGTGCGCCCCAGACGTGCGACATCAGCGCGACGCCGGCGCCGGCGCCCTGCCCGGCACGGATCGCGTCGCCGGTATTGTTCGGCGGCGTGGCGCTCCAGTTGGAGCGCGTCGGCTGCGGCAGGTATTGCTCGCGCATCGCCTGGTTGCGCTCGAAGCCGCCGGCCGCGAGGATCACCCCCCGCTGCGCGCGGATCTCGATCGTCTTTCCGTTCTGCACGGCACGCACGCCTCGCACGATGCCATCCTCGACGATCAGGTCCTGCAATGCCGTGTCGAGCCACAGGGGAATGTCGCGGTCCATCATGGCGCGGCGCAGGCCCCCGACCAGCCCGTTTCCGAGCGTGAGGCGGCGGTCGCGCCGGGTCTTGCGGCGCCAGCCGAGGTCCAGCCAGTAGCGCGCGAACTGGCGCACCGCCAGGCCAAGCCAGCCGGGCGACCGGCACAGCAGCGCATGGGCCTCGGCGGACGTCACCGCCACGCGCCCGCTCACCAGCGTGCCGGGCGACGACGGCCGCAGGCGGTCGAATTCCTCGCCCAGCCGCGCGCCGTCGAACGGCATGGGATCGAGCGCGCGGAAGCCCGGCATGGCGCCCGGCAGCTTCTGGAAATAGTCCGCGTAGCGCGGCAGGCTGTAGTACTTCACCCCGGCCCGCTCCTCCAGGTAGCGGAGCATGCGCGGCGCGTGGTCGAGGTAGGCGCGCAGCCGCTGCGGGTCACCGTGCTCGCCGGTACAGGCGAGGAGGTATTCCAGCGCGGTCGCGTAGTCGTCCTTGCCGCCGGCGGGAGCGATGTGGTGGTTGAGCGGAATCCAGATACCGCCGCCGGATACCGCCGACGTGCCGCCGTACTGGCCGCTCTTTTCCAGCACGACCACCGACAGGCCGTTGTCGGCCGCGCGGCAGGCGGCGAGCATGCCGCCCGCGCCCGTGCCCACGACCACCACGTCGAACGTCCTGGGCTGCATCTGCGCTGTGCTCTGGCTCATGATGGGTTCCCGTGCAGAGGCGCTGCTCAGATGAAGAAGTCGGTATTGGCGCGGCCCATCATCACGCCGCCCAGGTTCTGGCCGAAGCGGTCCAGGTTGTTGGCGTAGTGGGCGCGTGCCGCGTGCAGGTCGAGGAAGCGGCGGACCATCGGATTGCTCTGGTAGATGCCGTTGCCGCCGGCGTAGCGCAGCAGGCCGTTGGCAAGCTGCGCGCAGCGCTCGGCCACCTGCGAGGACTGGTAGCGGAAATGCAGGCGGCGCGGCGTCGTGGCCAGTTCGCCCGTGTGGGCGAGCGCCAGCAGTTCATCGAAATTGCGTTCGAGGATGGTGCGCATCTCGTCGATGGCGACCGCCGCGTTGGCACACGCCATCTGCGCGCCGCCGTCCTCGGCGGTCCTGCCGCCGCCGTTGCTGCTGATGCGGCCGTCGGCATAGGCGACGAAGTCGTCGAGCGCGCCTTCCAGCGCACCGATGCACGCCGTGCAGACCGCGCGCACGAAGATCTGCGCGAAGGGCAGGCGGTACAGCGGCACGTCGTTGACCGCGAGGCCCGGACTGGTGCCCATGGCGCCATCGACGGCGCGGTGGGTGCGGTACTCGGGCACGAAGACGTCGTCGACGAGGATGTCGTGGCTGCCGGTGGCGCGCAGGCCCAGCACGTCCCAGTTGCGCACGATGCGGTAGTCGGAACGCGGCAGCAGGAAGGTGCGGTAGTCCGGCGCGCCGCCCGGCTCGGCCGGGGGTACGAGGCCGCCGAGGAAGATCCAGTCGCACAGCTCGCTGCCGCTGGAGAATTTCCAGTGGCCGGAGAAGCGGTAGCCGCCCTCCACCGGCGTGACCTTGCCCACCGGCATGTAGGTCGACGCGATCAGCGTGGACGGGTCGCTGCCCCAGACTTCCTGCTGGGCGCGTTCGTCGAACAGCGCGAGCTGCCAGTTGTGTACGCCCACCACGCCGTAGACCCAGGCGGTGGACATGCAGCCCTTCGCCAGCGCCATCTGGATGCGGAAGAAGGTCTGGGGGTCGAGCTCGTAGCCGCCGTGGCGGCGCGGCTGCAGCACCTTGAAGAAGCCGGCGGCCTGCATGTCGGCCACCGTCTCGGCGGGGATGCGGCCCTCGGCCTCGGCCTGCGCGGCGCGGCGCGCCAGCACGGGGATCATCTGTTCGGCGCGCTCGATGAGCCGGGCCGACAGGTCGTGGTCAATGTTGTCGCGATGCACCGCCGTCTCCTTTTTTGATTGTCTTGTGTCGATGTTTGCACCGGCGCGGCGGCCGGCCATCGTCTGAAGGGACTACGGCGGCGAGCCCGCCGCGGTCCCATGGACGGCGATCAGGCCACGCGCAGCTTGTGGCCCTGGCGGCGGAAATGCGGGATCACGTGCTCGCCGATATTGCGGATGGTCTCGAGCTGGGCCCATTGCGGCACCGTGCCCATCTGGCAGATGAACAGGATCTCGTCGGCGCCGGCATCGATCAGGCGCTGCACGTAGCCGATGCAGTCCTCCACCGTGCCGTAGGCGTGGTTGGGATTGAGCATCATCATCGACGGATCGCTGAAGTCCACCGAGACCTTCTCGGAAGCGAACTTCGTGTTGATGACGGCCTTGCCCTGCGCATCGGTGGCGGTCACGTGCTCGTCATCCCACGCTGCAGGGTCCGGGCGCTCGCCGCCGGCGTACCAGTACGACAGCGACTCCATGAAGTAGCGCTGGCCCTTGATGCCGATCTTGCGCGCGGCCATGCCGTCTTCCAGCACGATGGTCGGGCACAGTGCCGCCAGGTGCTGGTGCGGACGGAAGCCGACCTGGTCCTCCGGCTTGCGGGTTTCCCACGCGGCGCGGTAGACCGCGTTCTTCTTCGCCACGTCCTCGGGGCCGCCGAACCCGAGCACCAGCGCGCCCATGCCGCGCGCGCCGGCGCGTTGCAGGGTGTCGGCATTGGTACAGGCGAGGTACATCAGCGGGTGCGGGTCCTGGCGCGGCTTCGGGTGGATCGGGCGGCGCGGGATCTTGATGAACTCGCCGTCGTGCTCGATCTCGTCCTGCGTGAGGATCTTCGGGATCAGGTACATCGACTCGTCGATCATCGGATGCAGGCTGTTGAGGTCGTAGCCGAAGGTACCTGCCTCCTGCTGCGTGCCGCCCTTGCCCACGCCGAAGTGGACGCGGCCGCCGGAGAGGATGTCGAGCGTGGCGATGCGCTCGGCGACCTTGACCGGATGGTTCATCGCCGGCGGCAGGCACACCACGCCGTGGCCGATGCCGATGCGCCGCGTGCGTCCCGCCACGAAGGCGAGGAACGTCTCCGGCGCGCTCATGTGGGCGTAATTGGTGAGCGCGGTGTGCTCCACCGCCCAGACCACGTCGAAGCCCATGTCCTCGGCCAGCACGACCTGTTCCATGATCTCGTCGAACACTTTGTGGTCGCCGGCGCGCGAGGCATCGACGGTCTGGGCTTCATAGATCAGCGAAAAACGCATTGCAGTCCCCTCGGTTTGTCTGTCGGTGCAGGACCGCTCCGGGGCGCCGCGAGACGCTGCGCCTGCGGCCGGATGCGGCCTGTGTGATCGCAGTGTCGTCGGCGCGGGGCGTTGCAACATCGTCTGATTGGATTATGAGCAGTGCGTGCCGCGTCCCTATCATCGGACACGGGCGCCACGGTCTTCGCTGGCGCCATTCATCACATCCACTGCACAGGGACACCATGCAAGCCAATGTTCTGCTCTATCCGGTCGAAGACATCGACCAGTCGCTGCCCTTCTTCACGGAAGGACTCGGCCTCGCGGTGAAATTCCGCGACGGCAACCGCTACTGCGCGCTCGACGCGGGTGCGCTGACGCTCGCGCTGGTCGCTGGCGAGGAAAGGCTGGTGCGTGAGCCTGCGCTGGGGTTCAAGATGAATGCGGGGGAGGATATCGGTGCGGTGCTCGAGCGGCTGGTGCGGGCGGGGGCTACGGTGACGCTGCCGGTTGAACAGGGGCCGCATGAGAGGCGGGCCGTGGTGGGCACGCCGGAGGGGTGGTCGATGGTGGTCAGTGTGAAGGGCTGAGAGTCTGTCTCTCGTGACAAGGATGTTCCCGACGAGCCTCCACGCGCGTCTGTTTTCCCTCTCCCGTTGAGCGGCGCCTCGCGCTTGCGTCAAAACGCGGTTCGGCTGGCACAAGCCAGCCGCGTCGGCCCACTGTCTGAGCCCCGTTCAGGGGCGAGTTTGGGCCGACAGCCGTGTTTTGGCGCAAGCGCGAGGGGGGGTCGCCGATCATCGGGTCGCCTTTTCTTGCTACTTCTTTTGGCGAGTCAAAAGAAGTAGGCCGCTCCCCCGCGAGGGGGAGTGGCAACCACAAGCGCATCTCGAGACGAGAGAAGTATTTCGACTCCCCCGCAGGGGGAGTCGAAATCAGCGGCGCATCAAAGCACCTACCCCAACGAAATCACACTACTCAACAACATCCTCACCAACGTAGCCTGCCGCGTCACGCCAGTCTTCGAAAAGATGGCCCGCAGATGCGCCCGCGCCGTGTTCTTGCTGATGCCGAGTTCATCGGCAGCCTCGTCCAGCGTCAACCCGTTGGCAAGCTGCAGCGCGAGCTGGGTCTCGGCCGGCGTGAGGTCGAACAACTGCCGCACCACCTCATGCGAAGCCTGCGACTTGCGCTCCGGATCGCGGATGAACACCACGCACGCCGGACGCTTGCGGTTGTCCTCCGACCATTCGCTGAGCGGGATCGTACGGATCAGCACCCCGAGCCGCGCATTGCCCGACGGCCGCGTGATCGACATGGCTTCCATCACCGCCGGCGCCGTGCCGAGATGTCCCGCCATGGCCTGGCGCACCAGGCGCTGGAACTTGCGGTTCTCCTGCCCGTACTCCACATCGAGCCCGCCCTTTGCAATGCGGATGCCGTCCCGCGTCGCGAGGATGTCGTCGGCAGCCGCGTTGGTCTTGATGATGGTGCCCGACTCGTCGAGGATGACCATGCCCACCAGCATGCGGTCGATGGCGCTGGCGTAGACGGTGCGCTCGGACTCGGCCACGTCGAGGCGCGAGTGCAGGTCCACCGCGCGCCGCAGGTGCGGCAGCAGCGCGGTGCACAGCGCCTTGTCGGCCGCCGAGAAGTCGGGGCCTTCATGGTCGCGGCAGACGCGGAAGCGGCATTCCACGCCATCGTCGGTGCGCAGGTCGGCGCCGAGGATGTAGCGGATGCCGATTTCCTTCAGGAACTGCTGGTACAGCTCGCTCGTGCACCAGGCCCCCTGCCCCAGGTGTTCGTCGATGGTGACCACGCGGTCGGAAGGCAGCCCGATGAACGGGTCGAGCGCGTAGTAGTAGCTGTTGTAGGAGGCCTCGCCCGGCAGGGTCTGCCCGTGCTCGGAGGCGTTCACCATCAGCCCGGGCCGGTCGATGGCCGGCGAGCGCAGGATCAGTGTGACGTAATTGGCATTCAGCTGCCGGCGTATCTGCTCCAGCGCCTTGCCCCATGGCACCTGTTCCATGGCGCCCTGGTAGATGTTGCCCAGCAATGTGCTGAACTCCGACAGCGACACCGTCGCCTGCTGCAGGTACGGGGCGGCGACGTGGCTCTGGCTTGCCTCCATCAGCATTTTCCTTGTCTCCGTTGTGGCGTGCCCGGCGCTCCGGGCATTGGCCTTTCTATGCGGGGCTCTGCGGCCCTTCGCTTTTCTGTTGCGGCCGATTATAGGGACGCCGGCCGGGCGGAAACATCGGTGCCGACCTCGTGGTTAGCCCTATGTTCCGCATGCGTCCGTCCGCGCCGGACTAGTCCGGGGGGACAGCGTGAACCTTACGCGCTTGCCGGCGCCGGACATACCCCAAACGGACTAAGGAGAGACCCCGCGAGGCCAAACCTCGGGCAATCCCCGAGGGCCGCCGGATCACACGGCCTCCTCTTACCCAAACAGACGATGCCACCCCGGCGCCCGGCCGCTACAAGACAGGAAAGAAGGCGCGACACCCCGTTCCGCGCCACGCCCAAGGAGACCCCGTGCCGCTCGATCCCCAGGCCCGCGCCGTACTCGACGCCATGGCCGCCATGCCCCGCCCCGATTTTGCGACGCTGCGCGCACCCGACTACCGCGCCGCGCTGGCCGCCATGCCGCGCTTTGCCCCCGGCGACGCCGTCGCCAGCCAGACCGACCTCGCCGTGGACGGCGCCGAAGGCCCGCTGCCGGCGCGCCTCTACCGGCCCGACGACGGCGCCGGCCTGCCGCTCGTGGTCTATTTCCACGGCGGCGGCTTCGTCGTCTGCGGGCTGGACTCGCACGACAACGTCTGCCGCAGCCTCGCGCGGCGTGCCGGCGCACTGGTGCTGTCGGTGGACTACCGCCTCGCGCCCGAGGCCCGCTTCCCGGCGGCGGCGGAAGACGCCGTCGCCGCCGTGCGCTGGGCCGCGGCGCACGCGGCGGAACTTGGCGCCGACCCCGACCGCATCGCCGTGGCCGGCGACAGCGCCGGGGGCAACCTCGCGGCGGTCGTCTGCCAGCAGTTGCGCGGGCGCGGCATCGCCCTCGCGCACCAGTTGCTGCTCTATCCCTACCTCGACTGCACGGATGGCGCCCCGGCGGCGGCCAGCTACCAGGCCTGCGGCGAAGGCTATTTCCTCGGCGCGGCGGAACTCGACTGGTATCGCGCCCAGTATCTCGCCCATCCCTCCGACGCCGCCGACGTGCGCGCCAGTCCCCTGCTCCAGCGCGACCTGCACGGCCTGCACGGCCTGCCGCCCGCTACCATCCTCACCGCCGAATACGACCCGCTGCGTGACCAGGGCGAAGCCTACGGCGAGGCCCTGGCGCGGGCGGGCGTGAAGGCAGCCGTGCATCGCTGGCCGGGACAGTTCCACGGCTTCATCAGCATGCAGGGGATGCTCGACGCTGCGGACGGCGCGCTGGACGCCGCCGCTGCCGCCCTGCGCGCAGCCTTCGCCACCGCCGGCACGCAGGAGGCCGCATGAGCGCCCTGCCCCCCATCGCCGACGCGCTGTCGGCGCTCGCCGCCGGGCGGCGCATCGTGGTGATCGAGGACGAGACCGGCGAGGCCACCGGCTGCGTGCTCGTGGCCGCCGAGCGGGCGCGCGAGGACGACGTCAATTTCATGGCCGCCGAAGCGCGCGGGCTGGTCTGCATGGCGATTACCGAGCCGCGCCGCCAGCAGTTGCAGTTGCCGCCCATGGCCGCCGAGGGCCGGCACCGCGAACGCTTCACGGTGTCCATCGAAGCCGCCAGCGGCGTCAGCACGGGCATCTCCGCCGCCGACCGCGCCCTGACCCTCCGCGTGGCCGCCGCGCCGCGTGCGAGTGCCGCCGACCTCGTGCAGCCGGGCCACGTCTTCCCGGTGGTCGCCCGGCCCGACGGCGTCCTGCGCCGCGCCGGCTTCGCCGAGGCCTGCTCCGACCTGCCCAGGCTGGCCGGGCGCGTGGCCGCCGGCGCCTATGCAATGCTGCTCGACGAGGCCGGCGAACTGCTGCGCGGCGACGGCCTGCTGGCGTTCGCGCGTCGCCACGGCCTGCCGGTCGCATCGATCAGCGGGCTGATCCATCACCGCCTCCTGACCGAAGGCACCCTGCGCCGCACCCGCACCACGCGGCTGGAGACACCCTACGGCTGCTTTGCCGTGCATGCGTACCACGACGCGCCGGTCGACGCCCTGCACCTCGCGCTCGTCCTCGGCGAGCCCGATCCGCACGAGCCGGTACTGACGCGGGTACAGGCGCTGGAACTCCAGCGCGACGTGCTGGCCTTCGGGCAGCCGGCGGCGCCGGCGTGGAATCTCGAACGGTCGCTGGCGCGCATCGGCGCCGAGGGTTGCGGGGTGCTGGTACTGCTCGACGAGCGCGAATCGCCCGCGCAGCGGCTGGAAGGACTGGAGGCGCTTGCCCGGCCTGCGGGGCCCGTGCCGGCGCCCTCGTTCGCCCAGCGCGCGCTCGGCGTGGGGGCGCAGATCCTGCGCGACGTGGGCGCACGCAAGCTGCGGCTGCTCAGTCATCCGGTGCCGTACCGTACGGTGGCCGGGTTCGACCTGGAGGTGGCGGAGTTCGTTTCGCCGGCTTGAGGAAAAAAAGTCACTGGGCCCCCGCTTGCGCGGGGGCCCAGTGACTTTCGCTTGCGCCGGGACAAGACAGCGGATCAACCGATACCGAAGCAGTCGGCGAAGCGGCGCGTGAAGTGATCCACGTCGCCGTCCGGCAGGTGGTTGATGCCACCCGCCAGGCGCCGGCCGCCGCCGGTGTGGAAGCCCCGGCAGAAGTCCGCGGCGCCCATCTCGCGATGGGCCGGCACGCGCACGCTGACCGCGTAGCCACCGCCGGTCCGGGGCGACAGCAGGCCGATGGCATCGCCGGGCCGGCCGCGCACCAGTTCGTTAGCGAGCACGCCCATCGCACGCCGGGCCCACGGCGCGTCGGGCAGCACCAGCAGCGCGGCGCCGGGCACCTCGTGGTGCGGCGCGAGCCCGCGCGCGCGGCACATGTCGTCCTCGTAGCCCGCCGCCAGCGCGCGGTACACGTCGCTGCAGGCCGCGAAGGCCAGCGGGTCCGCGTACGGCAGCATCTGCATGGCCAGTTCGGCGGGATCGAAGTGCAGGTCGGCCACGCACTCGCCGTAGGCGTTGTAGTTCAGGCAGGTGCCGAGGTGCTCCAGCACGGCCACGTCCTGCGCAAACAGGCCCGCCCGCGCCGCCATGGCGTGGCCGACGGCGGCGAGGTTGTCGCCGAAGGCAGCCGTGATGGCCCAGCGGTGATGGCACCCGCCGAGGTGGCGGTCGACCAGCACGCTGGTGCAGACCTCGGGGCACTCGTCGATCTGCGCGCACAGTCCCGCATGGCCCGGTATCTCGCCGGCGTGATGGTGGTCGAAGTACGCCACCGTGGCGCCGGCTTCCAGCAGCCGCAGCAGGCCCGCGCGGTTCTGGTCGAGCGAGATGTCGAGCGCCGTCACGACGTCGCCGGGCCCGGCATCGATACGTTCGAGCAGGTGGATATCGCGCTTGACGCCCGTGACGAGCGTGGCCTCGCAGGGGTCGGCGAGGCGAAGCTGCTGCAGGGCGCAGAGGCCGTCGGCGTCGCCGTTGAAGGCAAAGTAGCGGGTCATGGCGGCTTCCCTCAGGCCATGAAGTCGCCGCCGTTGGCGTCGAGCGAGGCGCCGGTGATGGCGCGGGCATAGTCCGACACGAGGAACAGCGCGGCACGCGCGCAGTCGTCGTCGGTCGGCATGCGGCCCAGCGCGATCTGCGCGGTGACCGGCGCGACGATCTCGTCCTCGCTCACGCCCTGCGCCGCCGCCGCGTGCCGCACATAGCCCTGCACCGGCGCGCCCCACATCCAGCCCATGAAGATGCTGTTGGCGCGGATGCCATGCGGCCCCAGCTCGCGCGCGAGGTACTTCACCGCCACCGCCAGCGCGCCCTTCGACGCCGCGTAGCCCGACTCGCCCGGCATCGGCTTGCGCGTGGCCTGCGTGTTGATCATGACAATGGCGCCCTCGCCGCGCGGCTTCATCAGCGCCGCCACTTCCTGCGTCAGCGTCATGGTCCCGAAGACGTTGGTGTCGAACACCTGGCGCCACACGTCGAGGTCCGCCGCTTCCACCGGCTCGGGAAAGTTGCCGTGGACGAAGGCGCTGTTGACCAGCGCGTCGATGCGGCCGAAGCGGCGCTCGACCTCGCCGGCGAGATGGCGGCACTGGGCGCGGTCGGTGATGTCGGTCGCCAGCTTCAGGACCTCGCAGTCCTTGCCGAGGGCGTCGATGCGGGCCTGCGCGTCGTCGAGCTTGGCCTCCGTGCGTGCCGCAATCGCCACGGCGCGCGCACCTTCGCGGGCGGCCTCGACGGCCAGCTTCACGCCCAGCCCGGGACCGATCCCGGACACGATGACCACCTTGTCTTTCATCAGCACGATGTCGTCTCCTTTGCTGCGTCGCGCAGTGCGCTGTTCTGGTTCTGGTCTGCTGCGGCGGCGGTCACCACATGCCGCTGGCGGTATCGGGCGAAATCCCGCTCGAGTTGCGCGTGGCTGAGGCCGAACTGCGCCAGTGTATAGGCATGTGCCGCCCGTTGCCCGCGCTGGTTGGCATCCATCCACGCCTGCATGCCGGCGCGGGCCGCATCCGTCAGCGGCAGGCCGGCGAAGCGGTAGACCGACTCGACCACGCCGAGGGGCTGGCTGACCGTATCCTCGAAGCGGACGTCGAGGAAGCGGCCGGCGGGCAGGCGGTCGCGCGCGGCCATTGCGGCTTCCATCGCACTGCGCATCTGCCCGCTCCACTGGCGGCCCACGGTGAGCGGATCGGGCGCGTCGGCGTACAGCTTCCACAGCGTGTACGCCATGCTCGCCATCGACGGGATGGTCTGGGTGGGGTCGCGGTGCGTCAGGATCACCTGGGCGCCGGGGAATACCTGCAGCAGCGCGTCGAGCGCGTGCAGGTGCTGCGGCGTCTTCAACACCCAGCGCTGCGCGGCCGGCTCGCCGCGCCGGCGCTTCTGCCACTGCAGGAACTGCAGCATCGTCTTCAGGTAGGCGTAGACCGGCGTCTGGTCCTGCTCCCGCAGCCACGCCGTGTAGGTCGGCACGTTGACGTAGGAGTCCATCGCGCACAGGAAGGCGTGCTCCATCAGCATGAATTCCTCGTCGGCCTGCATGGCGTCGAGCGGATGGATGGCGAGGATGTCGGGGATGAAGTGGATCATCTGGTCGACCTCGGCCTTCGCCAGCGCGATGCGGCGGGAGGGATCGTCCACGTCCTCGCCCGGCAACGGCGCCGGGTAGCGCGTTTCCCACCAGGCGGCGGAGTGGAAGCGGCGGTCGGTAGCCAGCAGGCGCTGCAGCAGCGTGGTGCCGGTGCGCGGCAGGCCGACGATCACCAGCGGGTCGTCCACCTGCTCCCGCAGGATCTCCGGGTGGCGCCGGCAGTAGTCCGCGATCACCAGCCGGTTCACGAGCTGCGCCACCAGCTTCCCTTGCAGCAACTGCGCGCCCTGCGCCGACAGGTTGGCCTCGCGGGCCAGCGCATCGAGAAGGACGGCAAGGGCCTCGCGATAGTTGCCGCCGCCGAAGTCCGTCAGGCCGCCGGCCTGGCTGCTCGCGAGCGCCAGCAGGTCTTCCACACCGGGCAGGCCGGTGTTGGCTGTCTTGTCGTTCATGCTGTCTCCCTGGGTGTTTCCCCGAGTGTTTCCCCGAGCGATGCGAGCTTGACCACGCGCGTGCGCGGGTGCACCGGATGCGCCGCTCCGACCCAGCGCCAGCACATCGTCCCGTTGCGGTGCCCGGCCGTCTCCAGCCAGTTGGGCAGGCCCGGGTCGCGGGCGCTGAGGATGACGGTGACGCCGCCGTGCGCGTCCAGCCGCGCGCGGTGCTTGTTGAGGCAGATGTCGTGGTAGCGGTAGTCGAGCGACTCCATCCAGTAGTTGTTGATCTGGAAATTCCAGAACTCGCACGCGGGCACGCGGTCGACCTCGACCACGAGGGCCTCGTCGTCTTCCAGCGCCCAGCACGCGTGGTAATAGAAGATGTTCGGATCGCCGCCCACGGCCTGGCACACCGCCTGGTCGGCCGGCGGCAACGCGTTGACGTGGCCGCCGTAGCCCTGCGCCCAGTCGGCGAAGAGGCGCGCCGTGCCCTCGACGAAGCCGGCCGCCCGCAGCAGGCCGCCGTGCAGGCGGTCGGCGCTGAGCGGCGCGGGCCGCTCGCCCGCGTCGATGCGTTCGATGTGGAGATCGGCAGGCGTCTCGGCCTGCCGGTCGAGGAAGGTCTGCCGTACCACCAGCGCGTTGGTGGCCGGCTCCATGCGCAGCCAGTTGCCGTCGTGCGGCTGCGCGCTGAGGACCAGCTCGAAGCTGCCGTCCGCGTCCACCCGCAGGCCGTTGCTGTCGAGAAAGCCGGTCTGCGTCATGCGGCCATCGGTCTCGTAGCCGCCCTTCTGCGTGCCGAAGCTCAGGTAGGCCACCGTGCCGCGCTGGCCACGCACGCGGTAGGCGGCGTTGCCGTCGAGGCGGGCGTAGCGGTAGAGGTTGTCCGGGTTGTCGGCGCCGATCTTCGCGGTCTCGTGCGAGGGCGAGAAGAATCCCGGAAAGGCCGGGTCGGCGAACTCCACGTGCATTTCCAGCGCGATGCGCAGCAAGCGGCTCAGGTAGCGGAAGCCCTCGGCGCGCGTGAGCGGGTCCGACGGCGCCTCGGGGCGCAGGATCTGCTGCCCGCTGCGCTTGAGGATGTCGCAAAACTCGGCCCAGGTACGGCCGTCCAGCAATTGGTCTTCGGCGGGGGTCGCCATGTGCCTGCTCCCGTCAGTGGTGACGGGGACAACGATAGCGGCGCGACTGCGGTCCCGGCCTCGTCCGACCGGACCAGGAAATGCGCACGGCCGCCCTGCATTTCCTGGTCCGCATGGACGAAGTGGCTTCCCCTCCCGCCCGATACCTTTGTCGCCATGCCGGCCGCGTGGCCGGCGCTGACAAGGAGACACCCGATGTTGACCCACCTGGAGCAACTGGAGGCGGAGAGCATCCACATCATGCGGGAGGTGGTGGCGGAATGCGAAAACCCCGTCATGCTCTATTCCATCGGCAAGGACAGCTCGGTGATGCTGCACCTCGCGATGAAGGCCTTCTACCCGGCGCGCCCGCCGTTCCTGCTGCTGCACGTCGATACGACGTGGAAATTCCGCGAGATGATCGCGTTCCGCGACCAGACCGTCGACCGGCTCGGGCTGGACCTGCGCGTACACGTCAATCCCGAAGGCGTCGCCCGCAACATCAGCCCGCATGAGCACGGCTCGGCCATCCATACCGACGTGTGGAAGACGCAGGGGCTCAAGCAGGCGCTGGACCATTACGGTTTCGACGCGGCCTTCGGCGGCGCCCGGCGCGACGAGGAGAAGTCGCGCGCCAAGGAACGCGTGTTCTCGGTGCGCACCGCGCAGCACCGCTGGGACCCGAAGATGCAGCGCCCCGAACTCTGGCGCCAGTACAACGCCCGCAAGCGCAAGGGCGAGAGCCTGCGGGTATTCCCGCTGTCGAACTGGACCGAGCTCGACATCTGGCAATACATCTACCTCAACGAGATCCCCATCGTCCCGCTCTACTTCGCGAAGGAACGCCCCGTGGTGGAGCGCGACGGCGCATTGATCATGGTGGACGACGAACGCCTGCCGCTGCGTCCCGGCGAGACGCCGCAGATGCGAAACGTCCGCTTCCGCACGCTCGGCTGCTATCCGCTGACGGGGGCGATCGAGAGCGAGGCCGACACGCTGGACGGGATCATCCGCGAGATGCTGCTGGCCACCACGTCGGAGCGGCAGGGGCGGCTGATCGACAGCGATTCGGCCGGGTCGATGGAAAAGAAGAAGCAGGAGGGGTATTTCTGATGGACACGCAAATCGAAACGCTGGCCGACGCCGCGCCGCGCACGGACGTGGCACACGACGACGTCGCCCGCTACCTGCACGCGCAGCAGCACAAGGGCCTGCTTCGCTTCATCACCTGCGGCAGCGTGGACGACGGCAAGAGCACGCTGATCGGCCGCCTGCTGTACGAGTCGAAGATGCTGTTCGAGGACCAGCTCGCCCAACTCGAGGCCGACTCGAAGAAGATGGGCACGCAGGGCGACGACCTCGACTTCGCCCTGCTGGTGGACGGCCTCGCCGCCGAGCGCGAGCAGGGCATCACCATCGACGTGGCCTACCGCTTCTTCGCCACCGACCGGCGCAAGTTCATCGTGGCGGACACTCCCGGGCACGAGCAGTACACGCGCAACATGGTCACCGGCGCCTCCACCGCCGACCTCGCCATCCTGCTGGTGGACGCCCGCCGCGGCGTGCAGACCCAGACCCGGCGCCACAGCTTCCTCGTCTCCACGCTCGGCATCCGCCGTGTGGTGCTGGCGGTCAACAAGCTCGACATGGTGGACTACTCGCGCGAGGTCTATGAGCGGATCGAACAGGAATACCGCGCCTTCGCGCAGCAGATCGGGCTGACCGATATCGCCTGCATCCCGATGTCGGCCCTGCGCGGCGACAACATCACCAGTCCGAGCCCCAACACGCCGTGGTACGACGGCCCGACCCTGATGGCCCACCTGGAGAGCGTGCCCATCGACAGCACGCCGGCACAGGGCGAGCCGTTCCGCCTGCCGGTGCAGTGGGTCAACCGCCCCGACCTGGACTTCCGCGGCTTTGCGGGCAGCATCAGCGCCGGCGTGGTGTGCAAGGGCGACCGGGTGCGCGCGCTGCCCTCGGGCCGCGAGAGTCGCGTGGCGTCGATCATCGGTGCCGACGGCGAATGCCGCCACGCCGTGCGCGGGCAGGCGGTGACGCTGACGCTGGAAGACGAGATCGACGTCAGCCGCGGCGATGTGCTCGCCTGCGCCGAAGACCCGCCCGCCGTGGCCGACCAGTTCGAAGCCACCGTCGTCTGGATGCACGAGGAGGCCATGCTGCCGGGGCGGCCGTACCTCCTCAAGCTCGGCACCCGCACTGTGGGCGCCACCATGGCGCAGCCGAAGTACAAGGTCAACGTCAATACGCTGGAGCACCTTGCGGCGCGCACGCTGGAACTCAACGAGATCGGCGTGTGCAACCTGCACCTCGACCAGCCGGTGGCGTTCGATCCCTACGCCCGCAACCGCGACCTCGGCGGCTTCATCGTCATCGACCGCCTGACCAACAACACGGTCGGCGCCGGCATGCTGCATTTCGCGCTGCGGCGCGCCCGCAACGTGCACTGGCAGGCCATCGACGTGGACCGCCGCGCCCATGCCGCGCTGAAGCACCAGACGCCCCGCATCGTCTGGTTCACGGGACTATCGGGCGCCGGCAAGTCGACCATCGCCAACCTGGTGGAGAAGCGGCTGCACACGCTGGGCCATCACACCTACCTGCTCGACGGCGACAACGTGCGCCATGGCCTCAACAAGGACCTCGGCTTCTCCGACGCCGACCGGGTGGAAAACATCCGGCGCGTGGCGGAAGTGGCGCGGCTGATGCTGGATGCCGGGCTCGTGGTGCTGGTGTCGTTCATCTCGCCGTTCCGCTCGGAACGGGACATGGCGCGCGCGCTGGCGGCGCAGGGCGAGTTCGTCGAGGTCTTCATCGACACGCCGCTGGACGTGGCCGAGCAGCGCGACCCCAAGGGCCTGTATCGCAAGGCGCGCCGGGGCGAGTTGAGCAACTTCACGGGCATCGACTCGCCGTACGAGCCGCCCGAGCGCCCGGAAATCCGCATCGACACCACGGCCGACACGGCCGCGGAGGCGGCGGAGCGGATCGTGGCGTGGCTGCGGGAGACGGGGCTGCAGGATTGATGGGGGCCGAGTCCACTAATGCAAACGGACGATGAGGCGGCGGCGCCGATTCGTACCATGGGAAAGGCGGGGAATCCCCGCCTTTTTCCGTTATGCCTTGTCCGCCCTGGTGGCTTTCTCCCCTCTCCCAATGGGAGAGGGGAGAATACATCCGGGCCTCGTTCAATCTGTTGACGGCTCTTGAGCGCTTGTCCGTTCGTAACGAGGAACCCCACATGCTGCCCGCCTTCACCCTGCCCGCCGGCGAACTGAGCACCCTGCTGGGCCTGCTCTACCAGGGCCCCACCGAGCCGGTGCCGTGGGCAGGCTTCCTCGAAAGCCTGCGCCAGCGCCTCGACGCCGCCTTTGTCACGCTGGTCCTGCGCCACCCCGCCACCGGCCGGCCCGGGCTGATCGTCAACGCGTCGCCCTACGGTCCGCACCTGCCCGGCGAGCCGTCGTACAGCGAGCAGTACTACCGGCTGTGTCCCTTCCTGACCCTGCATCCCGACCGCCTCTTCAGTGCCGACGAATTGTTCGGCGAGGCCGGCTGGCTGGCCCATCCCTTCTATGGGCAATACCTGCGGCCGCTCGACCTGCGCTACATCCTCGCGGTCAACCTGCTGACGCCGGACGGCGTCGAATGCGCGCTCTTCGTCAGCCGCGCCCATGCGGGGACCGACTTCGGCGACGCCGACCGCGGCCTGCTCGACGGCCTGCTGCCCCACCTGAAGCGCGCGGTCGACCTGCACGCCGCCCTCGACGTGCTCGCCTCCGAGCGCACGCTGTATGCCGATGCGGTGGATCGCCTGCTGGTGGGCACCGTGATCCTGGACGAGCACGGCAAGGTGATGAAGACCAACGACGTCGCCAGCCGGCTGCTGCAGGCACGCGATGGCCTCTCGCTGCGCGACGGCGCGCTGCACGCGCACTGCCCGCTGGAGCACCGCAAGTTCGGCAAGCTGATCGACGCCGCCATCGAGGCCCACGCGCTGGCCGTGAGCCGCAGCGAAGTCACGACGCTGATGCGCGACACCGCTCCCACGCCGCTGAGCGTGCTGATCCGCCCCATCCCCCTCAGCTACCGCGCCGAGGACAAGGCCCGCCGCCCGGCCGTGGCGGTGTTCATCCGCGACCCGGCGGGATCGCCGCGCAATACGCACGCGAGCCTGCGCAAGCTGTTCGGGCTGACGCCGACGGAGATCGAACTGGCCCTGCTGATGGTGGACGGCCTGACGCTCGACGAGGCCGCCGCGCGGCTCGGCATCAAGAAGAACACGGCGCGCGCGCACCTGCGCGGCATCTTCGCCAAGACGGGTGCGACACGGCAGGCCGTGCTGGTGAAGACGCTGCTGTCGAGCGTGGTGTCGATGGGGTGACGGGACGGGCCCGTCCCGCCTACTCCGCGCTGGCCGATCCCTCGAACCTGGCGAACACCTGCGCCTGCACGGCATCCATGACCGCCAGGACCAGCGCATCGGCGGGGCCGCTGGCCGTCACGCCGGTGGCGTCCTTCGACTTCGACCCGGGCGGGTAGAAGACGAATTCCGTATCGAACTGGCCCGCCGATTCCTTCTTCAGACGCTTGTTCAGTGCCTTGAGGTACTGCTTCTTGATTGACTTGGACATGGTCGCGAGGGTCGTTGTATGAAGTCGTTCGGTCACGCCGATATTGCGATGCAGCACGGCTCGGCATCGCAAAAATTGTACTCCGCCTGATCTGCGCGGCTGCCTCAGTGTAAACGCTCCGGCCATCGCACCCGGCCGCGGCTATGCCAGGGGCTTCAGGTCCTGGAGCAGCGTGGGCACCAGTTCCGAGACGGTCGGATGGATGTGCATGGCGCGGGTGATCGTCGTATAGGGTGCCCGCGCGTACATGACGTCGAGGAGGCTGTGGACCACTTCGTCGCCCGTCACGCCGAGAATCGAGGCCCCGAGGATCGCGCCGTTGTCGGCGTCGACGATCACCTTCATGAAGCCCTGGCTCTCGCCCTTCTCCACGGCGCGGCCGACGCGTGTCATCGGCCGGGTGGCCACCAGGAGCCTGCGGCCCGACTGCACCGCCTCGGCCTGCGTCATGCCGACGCGGGCGAGCGGCGGGTCGATGTACATGGCGTAGGCCGTGATGCGGTCCGAGACCTTGCGCGGGTCGCTGTCGAGGAGGTTGGCGGCGACGATCTCGTAGTCGTTGTAGGACGTGTGGGTGAAGGCGCCACGGCCGTTGCAGTCGCCCAGTGCCCAGATGCCGGGGACATTGGTGCGCAGTTGTTCGTCGACCTGGATGTAGCCATGCGCGTCGGTGACGATGCCGGCCTTGTCCAGCCCGAGGTCATCCGTGTTCGGCACGCGCCCGACGGCGAGCAGCACGTGCGATCCGGCGACCTCGCGGCTGCCGCCGGTGCAGTCGAGCCCCACCACCACGTTGCCGCCGTCCGGCCGGGTGCTGAGACAGTTGGCGTCGAGCTGGACGTCGATGCCCTCGGCTTCGAGGATCTCCCGCACGGCCTGCGACACGTCCTCGTCCTCGCGCCGGATCAGGCGCGGCCCCTTCTCGACGATCGTCACCTGCGCGCCGAACCGCCGGTACATCTGGCCGAACTCGAGTCCCACGTAGCTGCCGCCGACAACGATCAGGTGCTCCGGCAGGAAGTCCACGTCCATCATGGTCGAATTGGTCAGCCAGGACACCTGATCGAGGCCGGGCATGGGCGGCACGAGCGCCCGGCCGCCGACGTTGACGAAGATCCGCTCCGACTCCAGCACCTCGTCGCCGACCCGCACGGCGTGCGCGCTCTCGAAGCGGGCGTGGCCCTGGAATACCGTGCAGTGCCCGAGGCCGCGCACCCACTTTTCCACGTTGCTGCTGGAGCGTTCCGAGATCTGGTCCTTGCGTGCCTTCACCCGCTTCATGTCGACGGTGACCGGCCCGCCGACCATCACGCCGTACTCCTCCGCCCGGCGCGCCACGCGGGCCGCATAGGCGCTGGCGATCAGCGTCTTGGTGGGGATGCAGCCCGTATTCACGCAAGTGCCGCCGAACCGTCCCCGCTCGACGATGGCCACCTTCATGCCCGCGCCGGACAGCCGTGCCGCAAGTGCCGGGCCTGCCTGCCCGGTCCCGATGATGATCGCCTCGAAGCGTTGCGCCATGATCCCTCCTGCCCTGTCGCGTGGTGCGCCTTGAAAAATAGTCGTTGGCGCCCCCGGCGAGCAAGTTCGCGCGAGAGAGGGAATGCTCGCGCGGCTATTGGGGCACCCAGGGGCACTCCGGGGCACTCAGGGACGCTCAGGGGCCGGAGCGCACGCCTGCCAGCGCCACCGCCAGCCTCGCGCCGGCCTCGGCGTTGTGTTTCACGAGCGCGATGTTCGTCGCCAGGCTGCGCCCGCCCGTCAGCGCCTTGATGCGCGCCAACAGGAAGGGTGTCACGGCCTTTCCGGTGATGCCCTGCGCGGCCGCCTCGTCCAGCGCCTGCCGGGTCAGCGCGTCGATCTCGTCGGTCGGCATCGCTGCGGATTCCGGCACCGGGCAGCTCAACACCACGCCGCCCGCGAGGCCCAGGTCCCACTTGGTGCGGATGAAGCGCGCCTGATCCTGCGGGTCGTCGAGCCGGAAGTCGGCGCGAAAGCCGCTGTCGCGCGTGTAGAACGCGGCGAAATTGTCCTGCCCGCTGCACAGCACCGGCACGCCGAAGGTCTCCAGGTATTCGAGCGTGAGCCCGATGTCGAGGATGGACTTCGCGCCGGCGCAGACCACGGCCACCGAGGTCTTCGCCAGCTCCTGCAGGTCGGCGGAGATGTCGAAGGCCTCCGGCGCCCCCCGGTGCACGCCGCCGATGCCGCCGGTGACGAAGACCTCGATGCCAGCCAGCGCGGCGCAGATCATGGTGCCGGCCACCGTGGTGGCGCCGAGCGCGCCGCTGGCCAGCGCGGCCGGCAGGTCGCGCCGGCTGACCTTGAGCGCCTGGCCCGAGCGGCCGAGCAGTTCCAGTTCGTCGTCCGACAGCCCGATGCGGATACGCCCGCCAATCAGCGCGATGGTCGCCGGCTCGGCGCCCAGCCCGCGGATCACGGCCTCGACCTCGCGCGCGGTGCGGACGTTCTCGGGATACGGCATGCCGTGGGCGATGATGGTGGATTCCAGCGCCACGAGCGGGCGGCCCGCGGCCCTTGCCGCGGCCACGGGCGCACTGAAGGCCAGCCAGGATTGCGCGAGGGCGGCGTTCATGTCCCGGACCCCTCGTCGTCGGCGCGGAGCGACTCGCCGATGGCGTAGAACTGCCCGCCCGCGATGTAGTGGAGGCTCCGCCATGCCGGATCGGCGTCCTCGAAATGCCAGTGCCCGTCGCGGAAGACCCGCGTATCGGACCACGCCCCCACCACTTCGCCGATAAACAGGTCGTAGGCCTGCTGGTTGTGCGGCTCGGGCACCAGCCTGCAGGCCAGCCACGCCGAGCATCCCGCCACGAACGGCAGGTCGTGGCCGTCCATGCCGAACAGCGTCACGCCTGCCCGCGCCAGCTTGTCCGGCTGGTCGAACAGGCTGCGGGTGCCCACCTCATGCGTGAGGTGCAGCTGCTTCGCCGTCGGCACCTGGATCACGAACGACCCGCACTGCTCGATGAGTTCGCGGGTCTTCGTCGCCTTGTCGAGCACCACCGTCAGCTTGGGCGGCGCGAAATCCAGCGCGCACGACCACGCGGCCGCCATGACATCCTCGACGCCGCCGTGACGCGCGGACACGAGCACGGTCGGGCCGTGGTTGATCAGTCGGTAGGCTTTCTTCGGCTCGACGGGGGCGATGTGGGGGTCCATGCGGGTTCCTTCAGGTCGAAGCGGCAGGTGCGCTGGAGCAAGGACGCAAACAGAGGCGCAAACGTCGTTCGTGAGTGGGCTTCGGGATATCGGCATGGTAACTGGCGAATCGCTCCGCTGCGCGAAGGGAGCGGTTCTGGTCCGTTGCCCCGGCAACGACGGGGAATCCGACCATGCGGTCGCGAGCGAGGGCGCGCGTGCCGTTTCATATGGAACACCGCCAGCCAGTAACGGCCTGGGCAATGGCGTCGCCCCCCCGATCCGGGTAGGACGCCGCGCCCGTCGTGCGCGGCAATCTCGCTCCCTGGTAGCCACTGCACCTCACGGAGAGCCCATGGCCGAAGCAAGCGACTTGCACTATCTGGAAATACACGAGATTTCGCGTCTCGTGGCGACACGCGAGATCTCGTCGGTCGAACTGACCGGGCATATGCTGCGACGCATCGAGCGCCTCGACCCCATGCTCAAGGCGTACGCACTCGCGACGCCTGAACTCGCGCTGGCGCAGGCGGCCGAAGCCGACCGCCTGATCGCACGCGGGCAGGTCCTCTCGCCGTTGCACGGCGTGCCGATCGCCGTGAAGGACCTGTGCTTCACCGAGGGCGCGAGAACCGCGGCCGGCATGCGATTGCATCGTGACTTCGTGCCCGGGTTCGACGCCACGGTGGTACGCAAGCTGCGCGAAGCGGGCGCCGTCCTGCTCGGCAAGCTGCAGATGACCGAAGGCGCCTTCCGGGACAACGATTCGACCAGGGCGCCGCCGGCAAATCCCTGGGACGCCGGCTACTGGCCCGGCGCATCGTCCAGCGGATCGGGCGTGGCGACGGCCGCGGGGCTGTGTTTCGGCGCCCTCGGTTCCGACACGGGAGGGTCGATCCGCTTCCCCTGCGCGGCCAACGGCACGACCGGCCTCAAGCCGACCTGGGGACGCGTCTCGCGCCACGGGATCTTCGAACTTGCCGCGTCGCTCGACCACGTCGGTCCGATGTGCCGCAGTGCGACCGATGCGGCGATCATGCTGGGCGCGATCGCCGGCGCCGACGCGGACGACCCGACCGCGCTGCGCGCGGACGTTCCCGACTACCTCGCCCCGGCCGACCTGGACCTGCGGGGCTTTCGGGTCGGCTTCGACGAAGCGTATGCGCTGGGCGGCGTGGAGCCTGAGGTGCAGCAGGTCATCCGGGAATCGCTGCGGGTACTGGCCTCGCTCGGCGCCTCGATCATCCCCATCGTCCTTCCTGATGTCGGGCGCATGCTTGCCGACTGGCTGCCGAACCTCGCCGTCGAAGCGGCGGTGGCCCATGAACCCACCTTCCCCTCGCGGCGCGCGGAGTATGGCCCCGGCCTGGCCGCCTTGATCGATGCCGGCCGCGCCATGTCGGGGACGGACTACCAGCACATCCTGCTGCGTCGCCGCGCCTTTACCGGCCAGGTGCATCAGGCGCTGGAACCGGTCGACGTCATGCTGGTTCCCGCGCAGTCCGGTCCCGCATACTCGCTAGCGCAGATGGCCTCGCTCGGGGAGATGCCGCCCGAACAAAGGGCGACGCGGATCCGCTACACCGTCCCGTTCAATATGTCGGGCCATCCCACCTTGACGCTACCGGCCGCCTTCTCTGCAACGGGCTTGCCGGTGGCGGTACAGTTCGTCGGCAAGCCTCTCGGCGAGTCCGACGTCTGCCGTGCCGGCCGCGCATTCCAGCGGGCCACGGACTGGCACCGCCGGCATCCGCAGCTTTGAGCTGGACACGGTTGGTCAGGGAGGCAGCACTAACGCCGGACCCGGCACGCGGCCGGGTCCGGCAGGAACGACGGGCAAGCTTCAGACTTGCGCCGCGCCCACGATGCCGCCGATGTTGCTCAGCGCGTTCGACACGGTGGTCAGGTCGACCTTCGTGTGGCTCGACGCGTCGACCTGCGTCACCGGGGCGGTGATCGAGTTCGGGCTGGCGAAGGACAGGCCGCCGCCGTTGGTGATGGCGTTCACGCCTGCGTTCAGGAAGACGCTGCCACCGCGCACGGCGCGCATCTTGGCTGCATCGAGGTCTTGGGCGACAGGCAGGTTGGCGATGGTGATCGACATGATGGTTCTCCTTGGAGGAATGAGGGTGCTGGATTGCTTGCTTAGAACTGGAGGGCCGACACGATGCCGCCGACGTTCGTGAGCGAGTTCGAGATGCTCTTCAGGTCCACGTTGGTGTGGGTCGAGGCATCGACTTGCGTCACCGGGGCGGTGATGATGTTCGGGCTGGCGAAGGACAGGCCGGCACCGTTCTGGATGGCGTTGACGCCGGCGTTCAGGAACACGCTGCCGCCACGTACGGCGCGCATCTTGGCGGAGTCGAGGTCTTGGGCGACGGGCAGGTTGGCGATGGTGAGGGACATGGTGGATCTCCGGTTTGGCTGACTGGCTGGTTTGGGTTGGAGCGATGTTTTGTTGCGCTCGGAGACATATACGCATGGGCTGTGCCAGCCCGCGAGATTTTCCCGCCAATCGCCGCAACCCCTTGAAAACAAAGGGCTGGCGGCTGACCACCCACCTCGCTCCCCCGACATATCCGCCCTGAACCTGTGGGGTAGAGCCCAACAAGATGGCGGCAGATGTCTGTGCCGGACAGACAGGCATTCATTGCGCCAAAGAAAGAGGTTCTTCGCCGATCTGCGGGGCAGGCTGACAGACGCAAGGCGACCCGTTTCTGCCATTTGGCAGAAACGGACGGCATCGCGGATTCAAATCCTCGCCAAGCTCAACAGACTTTGCGAACGAATCAGCGGAACGAACACTAGCTGACCTTGCGCTGCGTGTTTTGCCAGTACTTTTCCTTGACCGCGCGCCGCAACACCTTGCCGACCGCCGAGGTCGGCAATTGATCGACGAACACGATCGACTTCGGGGCCTTGTAGCTGCCAAGCTTTTCCTTGGCGTGCGCGATAAGTTCGGCGGCCTCGATCGAGGCGCCGGGACGCAGCAGGACTTCCGCATGCACGGCCTCGCCCCACTCCGGATGTGGAATACCGACCACAGCGGACATCATGACGGCTGGATGGGAGGCCAGCGCCCCTTCCACTTCAATCGCATAGACGTTGAAGCCGCCGCTGATGATCATGTCTTTCAAACGGTCGACGATGTACAGACAGCCGTCCTCGTCGATGTAGCCGAGGTCGCCTGACTTCCACGCCCCGTCGGAGAACTCGGCAGCCGTCATTTCCGAATTGTTGTAATACCCCTTGATGACGGCTCGGCTGCGGATACGGATTTCGCCGCGTTGGCCGGTTGGCAGCGGCTTGCCCTGCTCATCGGTGACATAAACTTCGACGCCCGGTGTCGGCCGGCCAGCCGAAGACAGGCGCTTGATGCCGCCGTCCGTCGTTTGCGCGGCTTCGTGCTCGGCCTTGTCGAGCGTCGACACGAACATTGCGACTTCGGTGGCGGCGTAGATTTGCGCGAAGATGGGGCCGAAGCACGTGACCAGTTCTTCGAGCTTGGCGGGACTCATTGGTGCGGCGCCGTAGATCAGGGTGTTCAGCGAAGAGAAATCGCGTGGGTTGGCGCGCTGCAATTCGAGCAGACGGTACAGCACGGTTGGCACCAGGAAGGAATGGGTAACGCGCTGCTGTTCGACGGCTTCCCGCCATTGCTCGAGATCGAGCTGATTGAGCGTAAGGTTGGTGCCGCCGGCATAGAAAGTCGGCACGAAAGCGAGCAGCGTGCCATGCGAGAGCGCTGTCACGTGCAACGTGCGTGTTTGGCCGTTGAAGCCGAAATCCGGGTTGACGAAGGCGCCGTCGCGGCAAGCCATCAGATTGTCGATCGAGTACATCGCGCATTTTCCCTGGCCAGTCGTGCCGCCGGTGAAGCGCAACATGAAGACGTGCTCGTCGTCGTCAAGCTCCACGTCGGCATCGAGTTCCGAAGCAGCGTCGACCAGGCTCCAGAACGCGCGCACGCCGGGGCGCGTGGCCTGTTCCGGGGTCGGATCGTCCATGACGACGATCTCGCAGCCGGCCGCACGCAACATTGCGTAGTAGCCATCAAGCAGGCACGTTTCAATGAATACGACCTTCGGCTTGACCATTTCGATCTGACGCGCATGCTCTTCCGGCGCGTCACGCAAGTTGGTCATGACCACCGTGCCTTCCTGCTTGAGGACAGTCGGCAGCATCATCAGGCTCAGGTTGTCGTTTTCCAGGAGGAGCAGGAACTTGTCGCCCTTGCCGACCTCGAGCGCGTTGCGGAGCGCATCGGCAATGCGATTGGTCAACAGGTGGTAGCCGTGGTAGCTGTAGCTGCGGCCGCGCTCCACATTGACGATCGCTTGCCGGTCGCGAAAGCGCAGCGTCATCAGGCGCATGACGCGGCCAAAGTTCATTTTCATGGAATGGTCTCCGTTGTTTTCTTTGTAGTGAATCAGTGAGCCGCAAATCTGCGGTGCAGCCGTGGCGACGGCGTTCAGTCGGGCCAGCGGTAGCGCAGCGGCTGCCTGGTCATGAAACGGTCTGTGGCCTCGCGGCGGTAGCCGGTGGAAAAGGCAATGCCCTGGCCGTTCGCTTCCATCGCCAGCATGGTGTGCAGGTCCTGGTTGAGCGACGCGTTCAGCGCCTGCTTGGTCAGGCCCACCGCGACCGGCGATGCCTCGGTGAAAGCGCGCGCCAGCGCATGCGCCCGTTCTGCCAGGCTCGCCTCCGGCACGATTTCCATGACGATGCCAAGATCTTGCGCGGCTTCGGCATTGAGTTCGCGCATCGAGAACAGCAGCGCCTTGGCACGTTGCAGGCCGATCATCCGCGGCAATGTGTAGAGCATGCCGCAGTCGGGAATCACGCCCATGCGCAGGAACGGCAGCCCGAAGCGTGCCCGCGGCGTGGCCAGGATGATGTCGGCGGTCAGCGCCAGGCTGAAGCCGGCACCGTAGGCCGCGCCGTCGACCGCGGCAATGACCGGCACGTCGAGCTGGATCAGGTCTTCCAGCCAGCCGTGCGCCTGCTGCAACTGGCGGCGCCCCTGTGGCGCAGCGATCTCGTCCTGCATCGCGCTGATATCGCCGCCCGAGCAGAAATGGGTGCCGGCGCCGGCCAGGATCATCGCGCGCACGCGCTCGTCGGCACGCACCTGGCGGATGGCTTCGGCGATCTCGCCGCACATCGTCATCGACAGCGCGTTCTTGCGCTCCGGGTAGTTCAGGGTCAGGGTGGCGATGCCGTCTTCGATGGCAAAGCGGATGGTTTCCATGGATAGACTCCGGTATGCGGTAAGGCCGCGGACACTGCCGCTCAGTCGCGCAGGTATCTGGGTACGGCGAACAAGGAGATGCCCCACACCCCGGGCGGCGCATCCGGCGGCGAGCCAGCACGAGGTGCGCCACGTTGGGCGCCGGATCATGCTGGTTTCCTGGATCCTCGGATGTCTCAGATGCCGGTCAGGCCACCGCTGCACAGCAGTGTCTGGCCGCTGACATAGCCCGCCTCGGGCAAGCAGAACAGGTAGACCGCGCCCGCCGCGTCGTCGGGTGTTCCGGCGCGGCCCAGCGGGATCGTCTGCTCCATCGCGCTCAGCACGCCCGGGTTCACGCCCACCTTGATGACGCGACCGTCGATGGTCTCGGTGGCGCCAGCGTCGGCCGGAGCCTCGGTCAGGCGCGTCTTGATCAGGCCGTAGGCGACACAGTTCACGGTGACGTTCATGCGGCCCCATTCCTTGGCCAGCGTGCGGGTCACGCCCTCAATGCCTGCCTTGGCGGCGGCGTAGTTGGTCTGGCCCGCATTGCCGAACAGACCTGCCACCGAGGAAATGTTCACCACGCGGCGCGAGGCGACCAGGCCGCTTTCCTGCTCGGCCTTGACGAGGTTGCGAATCACCGGTTGCGCGGCACGCAGGATGCGAAACGGCGCCGTCAGGTGCACGTCCATGATCGCGTACCACTGCTCGTCGGTCATCTTCTGGATCACGCTGTCCCAGATATAGCCGGCGTTGTTGACGATGATGTCCAGACCTTTGAATTCACGCACGGCGGTGCCGATAAAGCGCTCCGAGAAGTCCGGCGCCGACACGCTGCCCACGCAGGCCACTGCCTGGCCGCCCATGGCGCGGATCTCGGCCACCACCTCCTGGGCAGGCGCGTCGTCCAGATCGTTGACGACCAGGCGCGCGCCCTGGGAGGCCATCTTCAGCGCGATGGACCGGCCGATGCCGCGGCCCGAGCCGGTGATCAGCGCGACCTTGCCGTCGAGGGTTCCATTCATGTCTGTCTCCTAGTTTTGGGTTGCGGGAAGCGCAACCATCGCTTCACCCGCGATGCGCACCTCTCCATATTGGTTGATGGTCTGGATCTGCACGACGGCAGTGGACTCGCCGTCAAGTTCCACGATCTCTTTCACGACGCCGCTGCAGGTAATCACATGATCCAACTGGGTGATGCCGACGAAACGTACGTTCCATTTGCGAAGCTGCGCCTGTGGCATCCAGTTCGTGAGCAGACGGCCTAGCCAGGCCATGCCCAGCATGCCGTGCGCGAACACGTCGGGCATACCGGCCTTGCGGGCGAAGTCAATGTCGATGTGAATCGGATGGTGGTCCCCTGATGCGCCCGCGAACAGCGCGAGCTGGATCCGTTTGACAGGAAGCAAGGTCAGTGGGGATAGTTGCGTGCCCACGGCTATTGCCGTCGAAGTCGTTGCGGTCATGATGTTCATCTCCTCCCTGGCCTCAGTGGCGAACCACGACCACGCCCCTCGACTCGGCGACCACAACACCTTGCGGATCGACCGCCTCGGTCTTGATCACGACGAACTCCAGGGCCCCATTCTTCTTGTCGTAGATGTCTTCGATCTGCGAGGTGACATGCACCGTGTCGCCCGCGCACAGCGGACGGTGATAGGTGAACGACTGCTCGCCGTGCAGCACCTGCATCATCGACACGCCGGCCTCGGCCAGCCAATTCGTCTTCAGGTCGCCCTCGACTTCGGCAGTAAAGAGGAAGGTGGGTGGCGCGGGCAGGTCGTGGTAGCCGGCCGCCCGGGCTGCCTGCAAGTCGGTGTAAATGGGGTTGGTCTCTCCGATGGCGGCTGCGAAGAAGCGCAGCCGCGAGCGCTCGACGAGGAACTCTACGGTTGGCAGGCGGTGGCCGATCCAGTTGCGATTCAGCATGTCGACCTCAGACGCGTTCGTAAAGAGTCACGACGCAGGCGCCGCCCAGGCCCAGGTTGTGCTGCAGGGCCAGGCGCGCGCCCTCGACCTGGCGCTTCTCGGCCGTGCCGCGCAACTGCTGCACGAGCTCGGTGCACTGCGCCAGGCCCGTGGCACCCAACGGATGGCCCTTGGACAGCAGGCCGCCCGACGGGTTGGTGACAAACTGACCGCCATAGGTGTTGTCGCCGTCGAGCACGAACTTCTCGGCGCCGCCCTCGGGACACAGGCCCAGGCCCTCGTAGGTCAGCAATTCGTTTTGCGCGAAGCAGTCGTGCAACTCGATTACGTCGACGTCCTTGGGCTCCACACCCGCAGCGTCGTAAACCTGGCGGGCAGCCTCGCGGGTCAGGTCCACGCCCACCACCTGGCGCATGTCGCCCCGCTCGAAGGTGGACGGGAAATCCGTCGTCATGGACTGCGCCCGGATGCGGACAGAGCGGTTCAGGCCATGGCGCTGCGCGAAGGCCTCCGAGCACACCACCGCCGCGGCGGCACCGCAGGTGGGCGGGCAGGCCATCAGGCGCGTCATCACGCCGTCCCAGATGGCGGGCGATGCCAGCACTTCCTCTTCCGTCACCACGGTTCTGAACAGCGCGAGCGGATTGTTGGCCGCGTGGCGGCTGGCCTTGGCGCGGATCTTGGCGAAGGTGCTGAGCCTGGTGCCAAATTCGTTCATGTGGGCCAGGCCGGCGCCGGCGAAGTATCGCAGCGCGAGCGGCACGCCTTCCATCTGCAGCAACGTGTCGGCCTGATGCTCGAACAGGTCGACAGGCGTCGGACGGTCCTTGAAGACGGTACCCAGGGCTCCCGGCTGCATCTGCTCGAAGCCCACGGCCAGGGCGCATTCCACCGCGCCCGAGGCCACGGCCTGGCGCGCCAGGAACAGCGCCGTGGAGCCCGAGGAGCAGTTGTTGTTCACGTTCACCACCGGTACGCCGGACATGCCCACGCCATAGACAGCGCGCTGGCCGGCGCAGGAATCGCCATAGACGTAACCCGCATAGACCTGCTGCACGGCCGCGTAGTCCAGCCCCGCGTCATCCAGCGCCACGCGGATGGCCTGTGCCCCCATCTCGTGGTAGGGCGCACTCGCCCCTGGCTTGGCGAATGGGATCATCCCCACGCCGGCCACCCATACGGTCTTATCCATTTGCATCTCCTGACATTTTTCTCGATCATTGGCATAGACGGCCAGCAAGGAACGCAACCCCGCCAACCCGAGCTCGAACCAAGGGTTATTCCCTATCCATTTGAGTCTCTTGCGTTTATTTTGGCGGCAACCGGCGTCGGCGGGGACACACGAATCGCCAGTTCATTAGCATAAAATGACAACATGCATCGCTCGCACACCAGCATTCCCGTGACGGTACCCATGCGCTACATGCGCGACATGGTGGCCGCCGCCGAGGCCGCCGGCATTCCGCGAGAGCGGGTGCTGCGCTGGGCTGGCGGACTTGAGGCGGACATGCTGAACGCGCAAAAGGCGCGCGTCAGCCTGCCCCAGTTCTCGCGCCTCTATGGCGCGCTGGCGCTGCACATGGGCGACGAGGGGGCCGGCCTGTCAAGCTGCCACCTCGCCAACGGCGCCATGGAGACCATGTGCCGGGCGGGCCTCACCACTTCGACCTTGGCGGAGGCCACAGACGTACTCTCCAAGGCCCTCAACGCGGTGGCGCGGGGAATGACGGTCCATCACGTCGTGGAGACTTCGAGCTTCCGGTTCGTGATCGCCGAAGCCAAGCCCGTCGTCGAGCGCAGGCAGTCCACCTACGAAGTCCTGCTGCTGACGGTCTATGCCGTCCTGTCCTGGCTGGTCGGCCGCCGTCCGCTGCTGCTGTCCGCCGACTTCCCCTGCCCGGCCCCGCGCCACCTTTTTGAGCTTCGCACCCTCTTTGCGGGGCCAGTGCGGTTCAACCAATCCCATGCAGCGCTGCGTTTTCCCACGAGCCAAGGCGCCTTGCCGGTCGTGCGCGCAGTGGGCGAGTTGCCCAAAGTGGTGAGGAGAGCCCCGGGCAGCATGATCGAGACGCTAGTCCACCGCGGCGGGCTCACGCTGGCGATCCGCAAGCAACTGCACGCGGCCTTGCCCGAACAGTTGCCGATCGAGGAAGTGGCCAGGCAACTGTCGATGTCGGCGCGGACACTGCATCGCAAGCTCGTGGCCGAGGGCACCACGTTCCAGAAGGTCAAGGACGAACTCCGGCGGGACGTCGCCATCCACGCGCTCGCCCGTACAAATCTGCCGCTCAAGAAAATTGCCGAGATAGTCGGCTTCCAGGATCAGTCCTCATTCCAGCGCGCGTTCCTGCACTGGACCGGGCGCTCACCGGGCATGACCCGAAGCCCATCGGCGCACGCCGCTCGACAAACCTGAGCGGCGATCGAGGGCACAGCGGTGATAGCTACCGGGGCCAATTGGCACGACTCGATTGCCTTCGAAGGCTTGATCGATGCTATACCGGCGGTACCTGGCCTGTCCGGCCGACCGCGAAGCCGACCCGACAAGCTCCACGCCGACAAGGGGTATGACTTCACACGGTGTCGTCGACATCTGCGCAAGCGGGGCATCTGCCCACGAATCGCGCGCCGTGGTATCGAGAAAAACGATCGCCTGAGCAAGTCGGAACATGAGCGCGCAGCAGACGTTCGCCGACGAAATTGCAACGGCGGAGACTCGCCGTACTCGGCCTTTCCCCGGAGATCGGTGCTGAACCAGAAAAAAAGCCGACCTCCAGCGGAGGTCGGCTCAAGACATACAACGGAGATTCGACCGGGACTCAGCCCGAATTCAGTTCCCTGACCCGCGCAACGCATCCGGCGCGAAATACGCCTCCACGTACTTCGGATCGCTGTTCAGGCGCGACGGCTGCCCTTCGTTGGTCATCCGGTCGGCCAGGTAGGCGCCCGAGATCAGGTCGTGATAGAAGACCGTGGTCGGGTAGAAGCGGCGCGCATCGTAGGCATAGACGTTCGCCTGGATGTTGGTGCGCCAGAGCTGACCGCGGCTGTCGTAGTTGTCGGCCAGCAGGCCGTACCACGAATCCTCGTCGATATAGATCACGCGCTTGGCGTACTGGTGGCGGAAGCCCTGCTTGAGCGTGGCTTCCAGCACCCAGACGCGGTGCAGTTCGTAGCGCATGTTGGTCGGATCGGCGTGGCCCCTGGTCAGCAGGTCCTGGTACTTGATCGACGGCGAGCTCATCTTGTAGTCGTTGTACGGCACGTACAACTCGCGCTTGCCCGCGATCTTCCAGTCGTAGCGTTCCGGCGACCCGTTGAAGAAGTGATCGTCGTCCACCGTGCGGAAGCCGCCCGGACCGAACGGCTGGTCGTAGCCATACTCAGGCGCCTGGCGCACGCGGCGGGTGCCCGGGTTGTAGGACCATGCGCGGTTGCTGTCGGGGTCGGCGCTGTCGTAGATGGCGTAGCCGGTGATGATCGAGCCACGGTCGCGCAGCGGCAGTTCCGTGTACATGCGATAGAAGGCGCGCGCGTTCAGCGGCACCTTGCTGTCGAAGTGCTGGCCGTCCTTGGGCGACCAGATCTCGTACTTCACCTTGCCCCAGGCGATCTTGCCGTCGGCATAGACCACGGCCTGGTCATAGACGGCGCGCTCGCTCTCGATGGCCGAGGCGAAGCGCAGGTTCCACAGCAGTTCCAGCCCGGTCTTCGGGATCGGGTACGGCAGGGTCGGCGGGCTGTTCTTCACGCCGTTGCCTTCGCCCAGCATCTCGATCTGCGGGGCATACGAGCGGATGGCCTTGTAGGTGCCGTCGTCGTAGCGGAAATCGCGATGGGTCTGGTAGACCGGCATCCTGAACGTGTCCGGATACTTCCGGAACATTGCCTTCAGCCCCTCGGTCAGCTGCTTGTCGTACTGCGCCATGTTCTGCGCGGTGATGACGAAGAGCGGCTTCTCGTCGGCGTACGGATCGGGGTAGCGTTCGCCCGGCTTGTAGGCGACGCCGGCCGGCGCGCCCAGCCACTTGCCGCTCCACGCGGGAATACTGCCGTCCTTGTTGGCGGCGCGCTCGGCGCCCAGCGGCGTGAGCGTGGTGTCGAGCTGCTTGAGGTCGTCCGGGGTGACCTTGGCCGCCGCCAGCGTCACGGCCATCGCGCCGGCCGCCAGCACGCCGGCGTGCCACAGTATCTTCAGAGGTCGGGCTTTCACGTCTGTCTCCTGATAGGTTGTCGTGCGCGCTGCCTCGGCCAGGCCTGCAGCGTGCGGCCAATTTGCACCGGCTTGCCCGCCACGGCTTCGTCCGCTCGGACTCGTCCGTTCGGGGTATGCGAGGCGGGATGGCGCCGCCCTAGCATCCTGCGGGCGGCGGCAGGGGCTGCCGCGCATACCAACCCGCGCCGGCACGGGACAATGCCCTGCCGGCACACAAGGAGGAGAACATGGCCAAGGCGGAGAATCTCGTCACCTCGATCCGGGTCGAGATCGACGCGCCAGCATCGCTGGTGTGGGAAGTGCTGACCGACTATGGACGCTACGCGGAATGGAACACCTTCTGCCCGGGCATGGAGACCACCGGCGAACTGGGCGACCTGGTGCGCATGCAGGTCCGCATTCCGGGCACGGACCAGATCATTCCGGTCAACGAGTACCTGGTGGCGTGCGAGCGCGAGCGGCTGCTGTCGTGGGAGCAGCGGCCGACCGACGACAACAAGGATGCCGCGCGGCGCGACCAGTACGTCGAAGCCGTGGGGCCGCAGCGCAGCCGCTACTTCACGACCGATCTGTTCCTCGGATTGAATGCCGACACGATCATGCGGGAGCATGGGGCGTGGGTGAAGCAGGGGTTCGACCAGGTGGCGCTTGACCTGAAGGCGCGGGCCGAGGCGTTGCAGGCGCAGCGGCAGGGAGGCGGGCGCTAACCGCTAACAGAGGCCGGGCGGCTTTCTCCCCTCTCCCTCTGGGAGAGGGGCGGGGGTGAGGGCGCGGCGCCACGTGGAACGCTATCGCCGGCACGACCGCCTGCCCTCACCCCCAACCCTCTCCCGCAAGCGGGAGAGGGGAGAAAAAACAGCGGGAGGCCTGCGTCAGTGCGAAGGCCGCTGGCCGAGCACGATCAGCGCGGCAGCGCCCCGGCTGCGGATGCAGGCTTCATCGCAATCATTGGGTCCCACGGTGGCCGCGGTACGGATATCACCCTGCCCGGGGCGGCCGGAAGCCTCGCCGGTCCAGCCCGTCTCCCGCCCCGCCACCAGCGTCACCGCCACGCCAGCCGCGATGCCCGCGCCAAACATCCCCACCGCCCACCAGAACCGAGACCACGTCGTAGTCGTCCGCATTGCCGTCCCCCAATCCCGCCCGTTATCAGGCTTGTGACTGGATCGTAGTCATGGGACCGCGCGGGCACTTCGTCCGGCCGGACTAGGGGGTATCCCGCATCGGCGCGCCGTCCGCGTAAAGCCTCGCCAACGGTGCCGCCCAGTGCGACAGCCTATCCGGCGCGAGCTGCAGGGACTGCGCGCCAAGGAGCCCCCACAGGTGGGCCATCAGCAGGTGGGCATGGAGCGGATCGGGCAACCACGCCGCGAGCCGTTCGCGCAGGCGTTCGGCCTGGCAGCAGATACGTGCCCGCAGGGGGCACAGCTCGCACGCGTCGGTGCATTTGTGCTGCAGCAGGGCCGACAGCAGGCTCGCATGGCGCGCGAGGCCGTCGCCCTCCAGCAGTGCGGCGAGGACCCGGTCGAGCCGCGCCGGGGTATCCGGCGCCGCGCAATCCAGCCGCGCCGCGATGTCTGCCTCGGCGTCGGCCAGCAGCGCGCCCAGCAGTTCGGCGCGCGAGCGGAAATGTCCGTAGACGGCGCCGCGCGTCATGCCGATGGCGCGGGCCACGTCGTCCAGCGTCACGGCATGCGCGCCGCGCGTGCGGACGAGTTGCCCGGCGCTGGCGAGAATGCGGGCGCGGGTGGCGGCCGCGTGCTGGCGGCTGCGCCGCGCCATCAGGCCGGCTGGATATCGTCCGGGCCCCAGTAGGCCCGCATGGTGCGGATGCGGCCTTCGGCGCCGAACGTCATCACGTCCGTCACGTCGATGCGGGCCGCGTGGCCCTCCATCTTCGCGTGGACCGCGAAGGTCAGCGTGGCCGCGTCGCCATGCGAGCCGCGCGGCGGGGCCAGCGGCTCCAGCTTCGCGCCGAGCGAGACGGCGTGCCGGTAGAACGCCAGGATCGCCGGCTGCCCGCTGACGACCTGCGCGCCGACCGGGTCCTCCACCGTGGCGTCGTCCGCGTAGAGCGCGGCCACCCCTTCCGCATCGCCGGCATTGAAGCGCTGGACGTACTCCAGCAGCACCGCCTTCATGGCTGCGCTATCGAGCATGATGTGTCCCCCGTTCAGCGCGCGGTATAGCCGCCGTCGATCACCAGTTCCGCGCCGGTGACATAGCGCGCCGCATCGGAAACGAGATACAGGATGCCCGCCGCGATGTCGCGCGGCTGGCCGACCTTGCCGGCCGGGGTCTGCGCGCCGAGGTAGTCGAACAGCGCCTCGCCCTGCCCCGATACCTGTGCCACATGCTCCAGCATCGGCGTGCGGATATAGCCCGGATGGATGGAGTTGGCGCGGATGCCCTTGCCGGCGTACAGCATGGCGTCGGTCTTGGCCATCATCCGCACCGCCGCCTTCGAGGCGTGGTACGGCGGCACGTCCGGCCCCGCCGCGATGCCGTACATCGACGACACGTTGACGATGGCCCCGCCGCCCGCGCGCTCCATGTGCGGGATGGCGTGCTTGGTACAGAGGAAGGTGCCGGTCACGTTGACGGCCATCACCTGCTGCCACTGCGCCAGCGTCACCTGGTGGGTAGGCTCGTTGGTGCCTTCGATGCCGGCGTTGTTGACGAGGACGGTCAGGGCGCCGAAGCGGTCGGCAATGGCGGCGAATACGCGGTTCACGTTGTCTTCGCTGGTCACGTCGAGCTTCCAGAACGCCGCCTCGCCGCCCTCGGCGCAGATGCGTTCGGCGGTCGCCTGGCCGTCCGCCTCGAGCACGTCGAGCACGGCCACCTTCGCGCCGGCCGCGGCCAGCATGCGGGCCGTCTCGGCACCGATGCCACGCGCCCCGCCGGTGATGGCGGCGACCTTGCCGCGCAGGTCGAACAGCTGATACGGGTATTCCATGATGTCTCCTGATATGTGTGTTGTCGTCCGGCGTGGGTCCGGCCCGACGATTATGCAGCGGCCGCCGCCGCGGTATCGGCCAGGAAGCCGAGGCACTCGCGGTTGAAGTATTCCGGATGCTCGACCATCACCCAGTGTCCGCACCGGTTGATCATCACGAAGCGGGCATCGGCGCAGCCGGCGAGGAATTTCATGGCGCCGCCCGGCGGGTTGAAACGGTCCTCGGTCCCCCAGAAGCCCAGCACCGGGCAAGCGAGCTCGCCCAGCCGTTCGGTCATGTTCGGCACGCGCATGGTGGCCAGCACCTCACGGGGCTGCTCGCGGCAGACGGCCATGCGCTCGTCGACCAGCGCGTCGGTGACCAGGGTGGTGTCGTGCACCAGCAGTTGCAGGAGCTGGCGCATCGTGTCGGGGTTCATGTGGCCGCCGGTGAAGAGCGACACCATGCGCTGGATGCCTTCCATCTGGAAGTAGGTCTCGCGTTCCTCGACCCCGCCCGGCGCCATCATCACCAGCCGGCTGACATGCTCCGGATAGTCGAGCGCGTACTGCAGCGCGATGGCGCCGCCGAGCGAGTTGCCGACCAGCACGCAGCGCGGCAGCTCCAGCGCCAGCAACTGCTCGCGCAGCGCGCCGACGAAGAAGTCCAGCGTGTATTCCACGTCGTCCGGCTTGGACGACAGCCCGTAACCAGGCAGGTCCACCACCACCGTGCGGAAGCCCGCGGCGGCGAAGGCCGGCACGTTGTGGCGGAAGTTGCTGTGCCCGCTGGCACCCGGCCCGCTGCCGTGGATGAACACCACCGGGTCGCCCTCTCCACGGGAATCGAGGCAGTGCAGCCGCAGCCCCCCGGCCGTGGTGACGAAGCGCCCCACCGGCAGGGACGGATGCAGCGACGAAGGCGTGGTGGCCTGGCCGGCCGGCTGTGACGTAGCGGACATGTGGGCGTCTCCCGTTGAGCGTTTCTGTGTGATGACGCAGATAGTGCGCAGCCGGCGCGCCCCGGGCATCGTTCATTCGGACTACGAGCGGCCCCGCCGTTCCTCCTACGATGGGCGCTCCAGAAAACGGGAGACCACCCATGACGGGATTCGACTACACCGGCAAGACCGTGCTGGTGACCGGCGGCATGCGCGGCATCGGCCGCGCCATCAGCGAGGCCTTCCTGCGCGCGGGGGCGCAGGTCCATGTCTGCGGACGCACGCCGCCAGCCACGCCCGACGACCTGCCGCGTGCCGACGGACGCAGCGCCCACTTCCATCCCGCCGACATCCGCGACCTCGAACAGGTCGACGCCATGCTCGCGCACATCGCCGAGACCAGCCCCGCGCTCGACGTGGTGATCCACAACGCCGGCGGCTCGCCCTTCGCCCTCGCCGCCGACGCCTCGCCGCGCCTGCTCGATGCCGTGATCCGCCTCAACCTCGTCGCCCCGCTGCAACTCGCGCAGCGCGCCAATGCCCGCATGCAGCAGGCCGGCGGCGGCACGCAGGTGTTCGTGGGCAGCGTCAGCGCGCTGCGCCCTTCTCCCGGCACTGCCGCCTATGGCGCGGCGAAGGCCGGCGTCCTGAACGCCGTGCGGACGCTTGCCGTGGAGTGGGCGCCGAAGGTCCGCGTCGCCGCCGTCAGCCCCGGGCTCGTGCTGACGGACACCTCGCAGCAGCAGCACTACGGCGACCCCGCTGCCCTGCGCGACGTGGCAGCCACGGTGCCGCTGGGAAGGCTGGCCAGCCCCGACGATATCGCCAGCGCCTGCCTCTTCCTCGCCTCGCCGCAGGCGTCCTACATCTCCGGCGCCAACCTCGTGATCGACGGCGGCGGCGAGCGGCCGGCGTTTCTCGACGCCGCCTCCCTCAATCGCGCCGCATGACCTTCCACGCTGGGGAAATCGCCTAGTCCGTTCTGCCGATTTCCGCAAGGTCCCCCCTCACTACGCTTGCGGCCAAGCGAGCGCAAATCGAAGTGTCAGGCCAAGCACCACTACCGATAACAGGGGAGACAAACCATGCACGTTCCACATTCCTGCCCGCAGACCGGGTACGACCGCAGGCGCCGGTACCGCCTGCGCCCGACGGCCGCCGCCGCAGCGCTCACGGCGTTGCTGGCACCGGCCGCGTGGGCAGGAGACACCATCGACCTCGGCCACGACACCACGCTCGACTACAGCGTCACGGCCACCTACGGCGCCGCCGTGCGCACCGGCAACCAGAGCGGCGCGCTGCTCAGCCCCGCCAACATCAACGGCGACGACGGCGACCGCAACTTCAAGCGCGGCGACATGATCGCCAACCGCGTGTCGCTGCTCGGCGAGGCCAATGTCCGCCACGACAACTTCGGCGTGCTGGTGCGCGGCAGCGTGTTCTACGACTGGGCCTACAGCGGCACCAACTCGAACAACGCGCCGTTCACGGTCAACCACAGCGGGCCGTTCAACGAGTTCACCGACTCCGCGAAGGACTACCACGAGAGCCGCGCGCAACTGCTCGACGCCTACCTCTACGGCAACATCGCGCTCGACGAATCGCAGGTCAGCTTCAAGCTCGGCAACCAGGTGGTGGCGTGGGGCGAAAGCCTCTACTTCGCCAACATCGCCGGCGCGCAGGGCCCCGCCGACGCGACCAAGGCCTTCGTGCCCGGCGCGGAGGTCAAGGATATCCTGCTGCCCGTGCCGCAGGCGTCGGTGCAGTGGCAGGTGACCCCCCGCTTCAGCCTCATGGGCTACTACCAGTTCACGTACAAGCCCAACCAGCTCTACGCGCCGGGCAGCTACTTCAGCACCAGCGACGTCGTCGGCCCCGGCGCCGAGTTCATCATCGGGCCCGGCTTCAACATTCCGCGCGGCCCGGACATCCGCCCGTCGGACTGGGGCCAGTGGGGCGTCGGGGCGCGCTTCCGCGTATTCGGCGATACCGAGATCGGCCTCTACCAGCTGCGCTATCACGACAAGAACCCGAGCGTCGTCACCTCGCTCTTCCCCACGCTGGAATACCAGCAGAAGTACTTCGGCGGCATCAACCTGACCGGCGCGAGCTTCTCCACGCAGCTCGGCGGGGCCAACGTCGCGGGCGAAGTCAGCTACAAGGACGGCGTGCCGATGCTGGTGAACGTGGCGGGCTCGCCCACCGCGTCGCCGGGCCGGGCGCTGCAGGCACAGCTGTCCGCCATCTACTCGATCGGCCCCTCCTTCCTCGCCAACTCGCAATCGCTGGTCGGTGAAATCGCCTGGCTGCACGTGCTGGGCGTGGACCCGGTGCAGGGCTTCAGCGCGCTCACCAACACGCGCAACGCCGCCGCCTACCAGATCGGCTGGTCGCTGACCTACAACAACGTGTTCGACGGCTGGGACCTGACGGTGCCGCTCACCTACTCGCAGCAGTTCAGCGGACAGGCTGCGGTGGCCGGGGCCTTCGGCACGCTGATGGGCTACGGCGACAAGCGCGCGAGCGTGGGCCTGACCTTCAAGTACCTGAACAACCTCGAACTCAACCTGACGTATGCCGCCTTCATCGGCGGCGCCAACATCGTCAATCGTCCGCTGGCCGACCGCGACTACGTGGCGCTGAACGCCAAGTACTCGTTCTGACGGTCGACCCAGATCGCGCTGTGGCGGCACGCCGCCGCAGCGCCCCCCACTCTCCGCCATGTCCGACGACCTGCTCTCCTCCCTCAGCCGGGAACTCCACCAGGCCCTCGCCACCCGCTCGACCGTGCCGCCCCTGAGCGGCCGCGGGCTGGGCCTGGGCATTGCCGACGCCTACCGCATCCAGCAGGGCTTCATCGCGCACCGCCTCGCCGCGGGCGACCGCATCACGGGCAAGAAGATCGGCGTCACCAGCCTGGCCGTGCAGCAGATGCTCGACGTCCACCAGCCGGACTTCGGCATCCTGCTGCAGAGCATGGCGTACGCACCCGGCCAGCCTATTCCCGCCAGCGCCCTGATCCAGCCGCGCGCCGAGGGCGAGATCGCCTTCTTCCTGCGGCGCGACCTGCGCGGGCCGGGCGTCACGCGCGACGATGTGCTCGACGCCACCGAGTCGGTGGCCGCCTGCTTCGAGATCGTGGATTCGCGCATCGACGACTGGCGTATCCGCATCGAGGACACCGTGGCCGACAACGCCTCGTGCGGCGTCTACGTGCTGGGCGAGGAACGCGTGAGCCCGCACGCGCTGGACCTTGCCGCCTGCGCCATGACGCTCGAGAAGAACGGCGAATGCGTGGCGACCGGCCTCGGCAGCGCCGCGCTGGGCCATCCCGCCGATGCCGTGGCGTGGCTCGCCAACACGCTCGGCAGCTTCGGCATCCCGCTGCTGGCCGGCGAGACCATCCTGTCGGGCTCGCTGGCGGCACTCATTCCCGTGCAGGCCGGCGACAGCCTGTCCATGCACATCACCGGCATCGGCGGCTGTACCGCCAAATTTTCCTGAAGCGAGGCTCCATGAAGAAAATCAGATGCGCCCTGATCGGGCCCGGCAATATCGGCACCGACCTGCTCTACAAGCTGCGCCGCAGCGAGATCCTCGAACCGGTCTGGATGGTCGGTGTCGAGGCGGGCTCGGAAGGACTGGCCCGCGCGCGCGAGCTGGGCCTCAAGACCACCAGCGAGGGCATCGATGGCCTGCTGCCCCACCTCGAAGCCGACGACATCCGCATCGCCTTCGACGCCACCTCCGCCTACGTGCACGCCGAGCACTCGGCGAAGCTCACCGCGCGCGGCGTGCGGGTCATCGACCTGACGCCGGCGGCCATCGGCCCCTTCTGCGTGCCGCCAGTCAACCTCGATGCCCACATCGGCAGCAACGAGATGAACGTCAACATGGTCACCTGCGGCGGGCAGGCGACCATCCCCATGGTCTACGCCGTGGCGCGCGTGCAGCCGGTGGCCTACGGCGAGATCGTGGCGACGGTGTCGTCGCGCTCGGTCGGCCCCGGCACGCGCCGCAATATCGACGAATTCACCCGCACCACCGCGGGCGCCATCGAGGCCGTGGGCGGTGCGCGCGAGGGCAAGGCCATCATCGTCATCAACCCCGCCGAGCCGCCGCTGATCATGCGCGACACCATCCATTGCCTGACCGACGACGAGCCCGACGTCGCCGCCATCACCGCCTCGGTGCAGGCCATGATCGCCGACGTGCGCAAGTACGTGCCGGGCTACACGCTCAAGAACGGCCCGGTGTTCGACGGCAAGCGCGTCTCGATCTTCCTGGAGGTCGAAGGGCTGGGCGACTACCTGCCGAAGTACGCGGGCAACCTCGACATCATGACCGCCGCGGCCGCCCGCACCGCCGAGTGCATCGCCGCCGCCATGCGCGAGGGCGCCGCCGCCATCGCCTGACATTATTGAGAGGACCTGACCATGCGCCAACGCATCACCCTGCACGACATGACCCTGCGCGACGGCATGCACCCGAAGCGCCACCGGATTTCGCTGGACCAGATGCGCAGCATCGCGCGCGGCCTCGACGCCGCCGGCGTGCCGCTGATCGAAGTGACCCACGGCGATGGCCTCGGCGGCGCGTCGGTCAACTACGGCTTTCCCGCGCACAGCGACGAGGAATACCTGCGCGCGGTGCTGGGCGAACTGAAGCAGGCGCGCGTCTCCGCCCTGCTGCTGCCCGGCATCGGCACCGTCGACCACCTCCGCATGGCGCACGAGATCGGCGTGCACACCATCCGCGTGGCCACCCACTGCACCGAAGCCGATGTCTCCGAGCAGCACATCGGCATGGCGCGCAAGCTGGGCATGGATACCGTGGGCTTCCTGATGATGGCGCACATGGCGCCGCGCGAGACGCTGGTTCGCCAGGCGCTGCTGATGGAGAGCTACGGGGCGAACTGCCTGTACATCACCGATTCCGCCGGGCACATGCTCCCGCATGACGTCACCGAGAAACTGACCGCTGTCCGCCAGGCGCTGGACCCCGAGACCGAACTCGGCTTCCACGGCCACCACAACCTCGCCATGGGCGTGGCCAACTCGCTGGCAGCCATCGCCTGCGGCGCGACCCGCATCGACGCCGCCGCGGCGGGCCTTGGCGCGGGCGCGGGCAATACGCCGATGGAAGTGCTGGTGGCCGTGTGCGAGCGCATGGGCATCGAGACCGGCGTCGACGTGTTCCGCATCGCCGACGTGGCGGAGGACCTGGTGGTGCCCATCATGGACCACCCCATCCGCATCGACCGCGACGCGCTGACGCTCGGCTACGCCGGGGTCTATTCGTCCTTCCTGCTGTTCGCCAAGCGCGCCGAGGCCAAGTACCGCATCCCGGCCCGCGAGATCCTGGTCGAACTGGGCCGCCAGCGGCTGGTGGGCGGGCAGGAAGACATGATCGAGGACACCGCCATCACGCTGGCGCGGGCCCGTGGGCTGCTGGTGGCCTGAAGCGGCTGTCTGGAAGCAGTCGTAGCCCACTCCTCGCCCTTGTCTTCTCCCCTCTCCCGCTTGCGGGAGAGGGGTTGGGGGTGAGGGCCGGCGCATCAAGATGCGGCAACGGTCGACGAACTGTCTTCCCTCACCCCCGCCCCTCTCCCAAAGGGAGAGGGGAGAAAGCAATTCCCGGGCACCGACCTGCTGATAAACAAAATGCCTATCGGTTTGCTCCCCTCTCCCGCTTGCGGGAGAGGGGGTGGGGGTGAGGGCCGGCGCATCAAGATGCGGCAACGGTCGACGAACTGTCTTCCCTCACCCCCGCCCCTCTCCCAAAGGGAGAGGGGAGAAAGCAGTTCCGGGGCACCAACCTACCGATTGAATTGGAGACTGACATGGAATCACCGATCCGTCCCGGCGGCACCGCCGTCATCACCGGCGCCGCCAGCGGCATCGGCAGCGGCCTCGCCCGCCACGCCGCGTCGCTGGGCATGCGGCTGGTGCTGGCGGATATGGACCAGCAGCGGCTGGACGCCTTCGCCGCCACGCTCGATACCGACGTGCTGGCCGTGGCCACCGACGTGCGCAGCGCCGAGGCCGTGGACGAACTGGCGCGCCGGGCGTGGGAGCGCTTCGGCGGCGTGGAGCTGCTCTTCAACAATGCCGGCGTGATGACGACCGGCCTGACGTGGGAAATTCCGCCCGAACGCTACCGGCAGGCCTTCGCCGTCAACGTGGACGGGGTGCTGAACGGCATCCGCAGCTTCGTGCCGCGAATGCTGGCGGCCGGACGGCCGGCGCGCGTCATCAACACGGCGTCGGTGGGCGGCTTCCTGCCCAGCCCGTTGATGTCGCCCTACTCCGCCACCAAGTTCGCGGTGGTGGCGCTGACGGAATCGCTGTACGGCGAACTGAAGATGCTCGACGCACCGGTCGGCGTGTCCCTGCTCGCCCCCGGGCCGGTCAGGAGCGGCATCTTCGACGATCCGTTCGGCCATGCCCACGGCGAGGGCGCGCAGCGTCCCGAGGTCCGGCAGTTCGTCGGGACGATGCGCAGCATGCTGGAGGCGTACGGACTGACGCCGGACGAATTCGCCCGGCGCGTGTTCGCGGGGATCGGTGAGGGCCGCTACTGGCTGATGCCCCAGCCCGAGACCATCGACGACGCGCTGCGCGCGCGCGTGGAGGGTATCCTCGCGCGGCGCGATCCGGTGCTGCCTGCCTACTGACCGGATCGACTGGATCGACCGGATGCGCCGACGGCGTCGGTCAGCCGAAGAACCCGCGCGCCACGTCGAGCCGTTCGCGGCAGTCCTGCACCATGCGCGCGATCAGGTCGGCGCAGGTCGGCACGTCGTCGATCAGGCCAACGCACTGGCCGGCGCTGATGACGCCGTCGTTCACCTCGCCCGAGCGCAACGCGGCACGGCCGCGGGCGCCGGCCACGAGCGGACGGATGTCGGCGAATTCGCAGCCGCCGGGGCGGCGCTCCATGGCCACCACTTCTTCGGCGATGGCGTTGCGGTAGACCCGCGCGGTGTTCTTCAGGGTGCGGAACAGCAGCGAGGTGTCGCGCTCCGAGGCGCTCACCAGCGCCTGCTTGACGTTGTCGTGGATGGGCGCCTCGCGCGTGACGCAGAAGCGCGTGCCCATGTTGACGCCCTCGGCGCCCAGCGCCAGCGCGGCGGCCATGCCGCGGCCGTCGGCGATGCCGCCCGAGGCGACCACCGGGATCTTGAGCGCGCGCGCCGCGGCCGGGATCAGCACCAGGCCGCCCACGTCGTCCTCGCCCGGATGGCCGGCGCATTCGAGACCGTCGATCGACACGATGTCCACGCCATTGCGCTCGGCCGACAGCGCGTGACGCACGCTGGTGCACTTGTGGACGATGGTCACGCCGGCTGCCTTGAAGCGGCCGATGAATTCCTTCGGGCTGTTGCCCGCCGTCTCGACGATGCGCACGCCGCCTTCGATGATGGCCTCGACGTACTCCGCATACGGCGGCGGCGTGATGGTCGGCAGGATCGTCAGGTTGACGCCGAACGGCCGGTCGGTCATCTCGCGCGTGCGGGCGATCTCGCGGCGCAGGTCGTCGGGGGTCGGCTGCGTCAGGGCGGTCAGGATGCCCAGCCCGCCGCCGTTCGACACGGCCGAGGCCAGTTCGGCGATGCCGACCCACTGCATGCCGCCCTGGATGATGGGGTAGTCGATGCCGAGCATGCGGGTCACTCGGGTCTGCATGGGATGGGGACGGCTCACGTCATGGCTCACGGCTGGCACTCCGTTTGAAATGTGGATAGGTGAAATCGAAATCAGTCTGCGTGCCAGTCTAGGCACGGCCCCGGGTGGCCGAATCGTCGGAAACGACGGTTGGAAGGCGCCTGAGGCGCACCAGGGCGGTGGTTGGAGGGCGATTAGCGGCCAAACGGGCCAGAAGCCAGCCCCGCGACGGATGCCGCCGGCTTCACCCGGCGCGCATGCCTTGCCGGTCGCGCAGCCACCGTTCGACGTCGGCCGGCAGCAGTGGCCGCGCGAACAGGTAGCCCTGGGCGACCGGGCAGCGCAGGTCCTCCAGCAGTTCGCGCTGGGCCTCGGTCTCGACGCCCTCGGCGACGATCAGCAGCCCCAGGCTGTGGCCGATCCCGATCATCGCCGAGACCAGCGCCCGCGCGCGGCCGGCCTGGGCGGCGTCCTCGCCTGCACACCGCGCGAGGAAGCTGCGGTCGATCTTGATCTCACTGACCGGCAGCGCGGCGAGGCTCGACAGGCTCGAATACCCCATGCCGAAATCGTCCACCGACAGGCCCACGCCGAGCGCCCGCAGCCGCTCCATGATGCCTTGCGCCTCGGGAGTGAGGTGCATCATCAGGCTTTCCGTGATCTCGAGGGTCAGTGACGAGCCGGTCAGCCCGGATTCCGCCAGTTCGCCGGCGATGTAATCCGGCAGCCAGGCGTTCTGGAAGATGAGGGGCGACAGGTTGACCGACATGGCCGGCACCTCCACGCCGGCCTGGCGCCATTGCGCCAGCTGGCGGCAGGCCTCGCGCAGCGACCAGCGGCTGATGGCCTCGATCTCGCCGATTTCCTCGGCCAGGCAGATGAAGCGTTCCGGGCTGACATCGCCCAGTTCGGGATCGGTCCACCGCGCCAGCGCCTCCACGCCCCACAGACCCCCGCTGTCGAGCCGCACCTGCGGCTGGTAGCGCAGGTGCAGCTGGTCGGCGGCGATGGCATGGCGCAGTGCCGCGCCCATCAGCAGGCGGTCGCGGGCAATGCCGTTCATCTCGGGGCTGAAGAACAGGCAGGCGCCGTCGCCCGACTCCTTGGCGCGGTACATCGCGCTGCGGGCGTTCTGCAGCAGGGCATCGCGGTCGCGGCCGCCTTCGGGGAAGTGGCTGATGCCCATGCTGACCGTCAGGTTCAACGGCACGTCATCGACGAGGATGGCCTCGCCCACGCGCCGCTGGATCTGTTCCGCATGCAGCGAGGCGCGGCCGACGCTGCAGCCCGGCATGACGACCAGGAACAGGTCGCCCTCGATGCGGCTGAGGAATCCGTCCGGTCCGACATACTGCCGCAGCCGGCTGGCGATCTCGACCAGCAACTGGTCGCCCACCGCATGGCCGAAGGTATCGTTGACATCCTTGAAGCGGTCCGGCCCCAGGCAGATGAAGGCGATGCCCTCGGCGGGCGCGCCCGCGAGGATGCCGTCGACATGGCGATGCAACTGGTCGCGGTTGGGCAAACCCGTCAGGCTGTCGAACTGCGCCAGGCGGGTGATCTGCCGGCGGCTCTCCTCGCGGTCGATGGCCAGCATGCAGAGGTGGACGCACGCATCGACGATTTGCGAGTGGTAGGCATCGGGCGCACGTGGCGTGCGGAAATAGAACGCGAAGGTGCCCGCCACGCTGCCGTCGCGCCGCTTGATCGGATACGACGAACAGGCCTGCAGGCCGTAGGGCAGCGCCAGCATCTTGTAGGGCGCCCACAGCGGATGCGTGTCGATATCGTCCACCAGCACCGGCTCGCCGCGGAACGCGGCGGTGCCACAGCTCCCGACCCCTTCGCCGATCGCCACGCCGTCCAGGCTGGCGATGTACGGCGCCGGCAGCCGCGGGCCGGCCCAGGTGCGCAGCTTGCGCTCGCTGTCCACCAGCAGGATCGACGACGTGACCTCCGGCGCAATCGCCTCGACGCGCCGGCACAGGAACTCCCCGACCGCACGCAGGGGGAGATCGCTCGCCACGGCTTCGAGCACGGCGCGCTGAAGTTCGTGGAGGTTGCGTTCCTCGGTCACGTCCGACAGCATCACGACGATGTTGCGCGGCCGTCCGTCGCCGTCCTCCGCAAGCACCGGCCGGATCGAGGCGCGCACCCATATGTCGCGGCCGGACTTGCTCCGCGCCAGCACTTCCTCGTGAAAGGCTGCGGGTTCCCGCGCCGCCCGGAGCAGGCGGCCCATCGCTGCCACGTCGGTGCCGGGACCGGCGAGCAGCATGTCGGGCGACTGTCCTGTCGCCTCCGAGGCGTCGTAGCCGAACAGTGCCGTGAAGGCATGATTGACCTGGACGATGCGGCAGCGGCGGTCCAGCACGAACAGCGGCCGGTCCATGAGCACCGTGGCGATGATGGACTGCTCGAGCGCCGGGAGCAGCGCATGCGCCACATCGGCAGCCGACTCTTCCGTTGTCATGGCCTCCCCTCGGACGGTCCGTGAACCCGGCGTGGCAGGTTCACGCTATCGCGCTATCGGTTCTTCGTTATTTCTTCTATGGCATGGCGCCAGGTCCGACGGGGAACGTTATCACCGCGCGGGGGCTATCCGCAAGCGCGCGGGCGGCGGTACGCGGGCCCCCGAAAGCAGCGCGCCCGGCCGAACGGGGCGTTCGCCGGGCGCAATACCACGTCGGTGGGGAGGCTGGCTTGCTTGCCTACTTGCCCGCCCTTACTCGCTCACACTCACTCGCTCACCGCCAGGTCGGTCTCGGGCACCTCGAAGGCCGGCGCCTTCTTCGTCCGGCTGCGACGCCAGGCCGACCACGTCACGCCGATCAGCAGCAGCGCCGACAGGATCATGAACGTGCAGCTGATCGGACGCTGCAGGAAGACCGTCATGTCACCGTGCGAGAGCAGCAGCGAGCGGCGGAAATTCTCCTCCACCATCGGTCCCAGCACGAAGCCGAGCAGGATCGGGGCGACCGAGAATTCCAGCCAGATCAGCAGCGTGCCGATCAGGCCGAACGCCAGCACTTCCCAGATCTGGAAGAGGCTGTTCTGTGTGCTGAACACACCCACCGCGATGAAGAACATGGCGGACGGGAACAGGTAGCGGTACGGCACCTGCAGCAGCTTGACCCAGACGCCGATCATCGGCACGTTCAGGATCATCAGCAGCACGTTGCCGATCCAGAAGCTGGCGATCAGGCCCCAGAAGATGTCCGGGTGGTCGGTGATCAGCTGCGGACCCGGGCTGATGCCCTGGATCATCAGCGCGCCGAGGATCAGCGCCATCACGGCGTCGCCCGGGATGCCGAGGCTCATGGTCGGGATGAAGTCGACCTGCGTCTTGGAGTGCGACGAGGCTTCCGGCGAGGCAACCCCTGCGATCATGCCGGTGCCGAACTTCTCGGGCGTCTTCGACAGCTTGCGCTCCAGCGCGTAGGCGATGAAGGTGGTGATGGTCGGACCCGTGCCCGGCATGGCGCCGAACAGCGTGCCCACTCCGGTGCCGCGCACCATCGGCCAGAAGGCCTCCTTCATCTCGGCCAGGCTGGGACGCATGTCGCGGATGCGCACCTTGGTATTGACCGATACCGCAGCCATGCGATTGACGTTCAGCAGGAAGTCGGCCACGCCGAACAGGCCCATGGCGATGGCCACCAGTTCCAGCCCGTCGCTCAGCTCGGAGACACCCATCGCGAAGCGGAACGTGCCGGTATTGACGTCGGTCCCGACCACGCCGCAGAGCAGGCCGAACAGCGTCATGGCCACGCCCTTGAGCGGCGAGCCGCGCGACATCGTCGAGCCGGCCAGCAGGCCCAGCAGCATGATCGAGAAGATCTCCGCGGGACCGAACTTGAAGGCGACGGCCGTCAGCAGCGGCGAGGCGAAGATCATCACGAGGATGCCCACCGACGCGGCGAAGAACGAGCACAGCATGGTGATGCCCAGCGCCGTGCCGCCCTTGCCCGCCTTGGTCATCGGATAGCCGTCGAGGCACGTCACCGCGTGCGGCGGGTGCGACGGCAGGTTCAGCAGGATGGCGCCGATCGCGCCGCCGTACTGCGAACCGTAGAAGATGCCGGCCAGCATCAGGATGGCCGGGACCGGGTGCATCACGTACGTGAGCGGCAGCAGCATCGAGATGGCCGACAGCGCGCCCATGCCCGGCAGCACACCGATCAGGTTGCCGATCAGCACGCCGACGAACGACCACATCAGGTTGGTGCCCTCGAAGGCAACGCCGAACCCGAACCAGAGATCATGCAAGGAATTCATCATGGCGCTCAGGCCCCCCAGACGAAGAGCGGGAGCTGCAGCTTCAGCGCCCACCAGAACACCACCACGGCCACCACGCACATGGCCAGCGCCAGCAACACGGCCTGCTTGAGGGTATTGTCGCGATCGCCCATGGCCGAAATGACCACGATGGCGAAGGTAGCCGGCAGCAGGCCGCCGTACTTGCCGAACAGCAGGAACGCGAGCACGCCGAGCACGATGCACACGCCGCCGCGCAGGTCCGGCGCGGCGTGGCCGTGGCCATGGCCGCCGCCCGCCTGCGGGGCACTGTCACCGCGTGCCGACACGGCAATCAGCACGCCGACGAATGCCAGCAGCGCGCCGACATACACGGGGAAGAAGCCCGGGCCCATGTGGCTGAGCGTGCCGGTCTTGTACTGCATGCCCGAAACCACTGCTGCCAGCCCGACCACGGCCATCAGGGCGCCGCCGTAGTAGTCCTTCTTGAAGCCTTTGGAACCGCTCATCGCGTACCTCCGCAGCAGCCGCGCATCCGGCGCCCTGCCCTGACACCACCCCCGGCCGGGCCGGGTATGTCAGCACGAAATCCGATCATGCTTGCTCTCCTCCGTTCTCATTTGTCGATGCCGGCGCGCCCCCTGTCGGGGGAACGTCCAGTGCAGCACACTCTAAGGAGGCGTCCTTCCAAAAGGCTTTCACGAACCTTGCAGGAACCTTTCCGGATACATCCGGAAATTCCCTGAATGGCCGGAATACGGGGCTTACTAGTGAAATCCCTAGTGCGGGGAACGGTCGGCGGGAGGCATTGCGAGGGGCAGAAAAGCAAAGGGCCGTCATTGCGACGGCCCCCCTTTCACTTCCCGTCCTGTCAGCGCCAGAGATGGCGCGCGAAGAAGGTCAGCGTGCGGTCCCAGGCCACCTGCGCCCAGGCCGGATCATATTGCGTGCCGGCGATGCGGCCGTCGCCGATGGCATCCTCGTTGGCGAAGGCGTGATGGGCGAGGTAGCGGTGGAACGTCAGGTCGACACCGCCGGCCCGCAGCTTCTCCTCGAGCTTGTCCACGCCTTCGGCCACGAAGAACGCGTCCTGCGTGGCCCAGTGGCCGAGGATCGGCGCCTTGATGTTCGCGGGGTCGAGGGCTTCCAGCGGCGGCATGCCATACCACGGCACGCCAGCGGCCAGTTCGGGAATGGCGTTCAGCGCCAGCAGCGTCAGCGCGCCGCCCATGCAGTAGCCGGTGATGCCGACCCGGCTGGAGAGACCGCCGAGGTACTGCACCGCACCGCGGATGTCCTGCGTGACCGCGTCGCCGAAGTTGAGGTTGGACATCAGGTGATGGGCCTCTTCCTGCTCGACCGTGCTCGCACCGCGGTAGAGGTCCGGCACGAGGGCGAAATAGCCGGCACGGGCCAGTCGGTCCGCCACACTACGGATCTGGCCGTTGAGGCCCCACCATTCCTGGATCACGATGATCGCGGGCGCGCCCTCGGTGACTTCAGGCCTGGCGAGGTAGCCGCTGACGGCCTGGCCGTCGGGGCGGTTGAAGGAAACGGTTTGACCGATGTTTCGCATGGGGGCAACTCCTGTCGGTTAGGGGGCTGGGGTCTTGTTCAGACCCTATGGGGTGCGCTGGATGATAGCGCATGGGTGCGGTTCGGCTTTTGGCCGACGGCACAAGCGAACCGCACCCCCTGCCGACCCGTTTGCCTGGCCGGGCGCCCGCCCTTCGCCTACATTTGTTGTGCATCGCACCACGCCGGGCATTGTCGGATGTTCGTCACAATCGGAGCGTACTGTGCGGTCATCCGGTTACCGGGCAAACGTCTGACGTCACAAGGAGAAATGCCATGGCGGGCAATATCGATAGCGAGGTCATGCAACTGGGGGCATACAACGTCGAGAAGGGGATGAGCTCGGTGTCCGGGCTGTCCTCCGGCGCCTTCATGACGGTGCAGTTGCATCTGGCGCACTCCTCCAGCTTCTGCGGCGCGGGCGTGATCGCCGGCGGTCCGTACCGCTGCGTCGAGTCCTTCCGCGCCGCGGCGCCGATTGCGGAGGATGCCAACGAACTGAACGCACTGCATCTGTGCATGAACCCTCTCGTGCCGCAGACCGCGCCGAATGCCCGCCGCCTGGCCGACCTCGCGCACCAGACGGCGCAGGCTGGGGAGATCGACGCCCTCTCCCATCTCGGCGGCCATCGCCTCTATATCTTCACGGGCAGCAAGGACAACGTCGTGTACTCGACCGTGGTGGAACGCACGCGCGAGTTCTACGAGCTGCTCGGCATCAGCCCGGCCGACATCCTCTTCGACAACACCGTCCCGGCCGGTCACTCGATCATCACGGACAACGCCGAGGATTCCCCGCTCGGCACCAACCAGCCGCCGTATATCAACAACGGCGGCTTCATCCAGTCGCACAGCATCCTGCAGCACATCTACGGCAACCTGAATCCGCCGTCGGAGCGGCTCGGCGGACGGCTGGTGCGCTTCGACCAGACCGAGTTCTTCGGCAACGAGGCGCGCGCGAGCATGAGCCCGTATGGCTATGCCTACGTGCCGCAGGCCGTGGCGGAAGGCGCCGAGGCGCGTGTCCATATCGCCCTGCATGGCTGCAAGCAGGGCTACAACTATGTGGACTACACCTTCGGCCAGTCCGACTTCGCCAGCCAGCCGCCGTACGGCAACCGCTACATCACCACCACCGGCTACAACAGCATGGCGGACACCAACAACATCATCGTGCTCTACCCGCAGGCCCAGGGCAGCGACGACAGCACGACGCAGAACCCGGACGGCTGCTGGGACTGGTGGGGCTACTCCTGCCCGGAAGCCGCCAAGCCGGACTACTACTCCCGCGATGCCATCCAGATCCGGGCCATCCACGGCATGCTGAGCCGCCTCGGCGGCTGAACGGAGCGACACGATGGAACGACTCCCCATGAACCCCACCGACAGTGGGGTCCCCACGCAGCCGGCCGCAGCCGCCTCGACGCTGCACAGCGCCCTGGCCCTGACCCAGCCCGCCGCGGTCCAGCACGCCATGACGGTCCAGAAGCTGATGGCCGGATGGCTCACGCGCACGGCAGGCACCGGCGTCAAGGCCCTGACCCTGGCGCCCTTCGCCGCTGACCCGCAAACGTGGACCGAACTGCTCCAGTTGCAGTCGGCCATCGCCCAGCGGCTGCAGGAGCAGCAGCAGGAAAACATGCAGGGCTGGGCGGCGTGGCTGCAGGAGCGCGCGCAGCTGAATCGCGCCAACACCATGTCGAAGCTGGTCGAGCAGGAATTCGACCTGCTCGCCCGCTTCGTGCTGCTGCTGAGCGACCAGATGGTCAATCTGGTGACCTTGCAGGAGAACGTCGAGGTCAATACGGGGTATTGGCTCGGGGAGCAGCTGGCCGCGAAATCGTCCTGACGCCTGGCGTTTCCTATCATGGAGACATGCCCGCTCGCCGGAACGAACGGAACGAACGGAACGAACGGGCAAACGGGTCCGGCCAGGAACCGGCTGATTCATGTGGGTGGCATCCACGACGACGCTCTCACGGTCATCCGGCCGAAGGGCGGTTCCTCCTTCGGCGAGCCTTGGGTGGCGAGGGTCGCGGGGATGCTCGTCAGGAGACTTCCATGGATGGCAATCCGCAACAATCCATCATCGCCCTGAACCAGCTCATCGAAGCCGGCAGGGACAGCGAACTGGCCTGCATGACCGGCGCCACCGAAGTGCGCAACCCGGAACTGCGCGACATGCTGACCGGGACGGCGCAGGCGTGCCGTGCCTCGGTCACGGAGTTGCAGTCGCTGATCAGCGCGCTGGGCGGCCAGCCGGCCGACCATGGCAGCATGAACGGCAGGCTGTTCCGCGCCTGGATGGCCGTGCGTCACACACTGTCGCCGAAGAACGACGACGTGGTCCTTGGCATGTGCGAGCACGAGGAAGAGGCGGCGCGGCGCGAGTATCAGTCGGTCATGATGAAACCGCTGCCGCCCGAAGCCCGGGATGCGCTGCAGCGCCAGTACGAGGCGCTGGTGCGGCATCATGACCGGCTGCACGCCATGCGTGGCATGCAGATCCACTAGGTGCACCAGGGGGATCGGGGCGCGATGCCGGCCCACCGGCGTCCGCGCCCCCGCACTTCACTCCGGCGAGGCCGTCCCGGCATGGCCGGGCTTGCGCAGCATCTTGTCCACGTCGCCGGCATGCAGTTCCTCGACCTGGATCATCTGGCGCGCATACTCCTCCAGCGCCACCGAGCGGCCTTCGACCAGGCCCAGCAGTTCGCGGTACAGGTCGAGCGCCTGGCCCTCCGTCGCCAGCGATTCGCGCAGGATGGAAGCGATGTCGAAGGTATGGCTGTCGAGCAGCTTGCCGATGCCGAGCGACGGATAGGCGCCGAGCGTCGTGATCCACTCCCCGGCCTGATGGGCGTGCAGCAGCGACTCGTCCGCCTGCTCGCGCAGCCACGACACGATGGGAATGCGGCCGAAGCCGAAGACGAGGAACGAATAGTGCGTATAGCGCACCACGCCGGCGAGTTCCGCCTCGAGTATCCGATTCAGCACGCCGACGACCTTTTCCTTTTCGATTTCCGCCATGGCATCTCCCTCCTGAAGGCCTTCCCGGACTGCGCCCGCGCAGCCGCCCGGGCGCGCTGATCCATTCTAGGCCGCTGCGTCGGACATCCGCCGCGTTGTTCTCCTTGCCCAATGCCGGACCGGACGACTATCGTTTTAAAGGTGCAGAGATCGGCATCTGAACTGCCCGCTCCGACCCGCATGCCGCGCATCCGCCCGCCATGGCTTGCGGGGCACAAGACGCCCCCGTCAAGGAGAAGTCATGAAGACGAAGAGCCATATCACGACTTACATCCTCATCGCGATGGTCCTCGGCGGCGTGGTCGGCTACGCATGTCATGCGGCATTTCCGGATCCCAAGATCGCGAAGGAGGTGTCGGGCTACATCTCGATCATCACCGAGGTCTTTCTGCGGCTGATCAAGATGATCATTGCGCCGCTGGTCTTCTCGACGCTGGTCATCGGCATCGCGCACATGGGCGACGCGAGCACGGTGGGGCGCATCGGCATCAAGGCGATGGGGTGGTTCATCACGGCATCGCTCGTCTCCCTGACCCTGGGCCTCATCATGGGCACGCTGCTGCAGCCGGGACAGAACATCGGGCTGCCCCTGCCCGACGTCGGCACCGCCACCAGCCTCAAGACCAATGCCTTCACGCTGAAGGACTTCGTGACCCACCTCGTGCCCCGCTCCGTGGGCGAGGCCATGGCGAACAACGAGATCCTCCAGATCGTCGTCTTCTCGATCTTCTTCGGCACGGCGCTGTCCACGCTCGGCGAGCTGGGCTCCCGCATCGCCGGCGTGATCGAGGACCTGGCGCAAGTGATGCTCAAGATCACCGGCGCGGTGATGTGGATGGCGCCGGTCGCGGTGTTCGCCGCCATTGCGTCGATCGTCACCACCGAGGGCCTCGGCATCCTGGTGACGTTCGCCAAGTTCATGGGCAGTTTCTACCTGTCGCTTTTCGTGCTTTGGGCGCTGCTGGCGCTGGCCGGCTTTGCGTTCCTCGGCAGGCGGATCTTTACGCTGATCAAGCTGATCCGGGAACCGTTCCTGATCTCCTTCTCGACCGCGAGTTCCGAGGCCGCCTATCCCAAGCTGCTGCAGGCGCTCGACAAGTTCGGCGTCGACCGCAAGATCTCCAGCTTCGTCCTGCCGCTGGGCTATTCCTTCAACCTCGACGGCTCGATGATGTACTGCACGTTCGCCGTGCTGTTCATCGCGCAGGCCTACAACATCCACCTGCCGCTCGGCGTGCAGATCACCATGCTGCTGATGCTGATGCTCACGTCCAAGGGCATGGCCGGCGTGCCACGCGCGTCGCTAGTGGTCATCGCCGCCACGCTGAACCAGTTCGGTCTTCCCGAGGCCGGCCTGCTGCTGATCATGGGGGTGGACCAGTTCCTCGACATGGGCCGTTCGGCGACCAACGCCGTGGGCAATTCGATCGCGTCGGCAGTGGTAGCCAAGTGGGAGGGCCAGTTGGCCAGCGAGTCCACGCTCGACGAAGGCGACCCCGGTGATATCGGTGGCAAGCCTGCGCACTTGCACGCGCCGGATACCGCGCACGTATGAGCAGCGAAGCGAGCGAAACGAGCGAAACCTCCAGTCCCGGGGAACGGTCCATGCATGCCACGCAGACAAGCCGCACAGGCCGGACCGGCCGGCTCGACCACACGGTGCGGCGCCTGATGCTCGCAACGTGCCTGGTGATACTGGCCGGCGTTGCCTGGGCGCAGCCATCCAACGTCCTGAGCGGCACGCTGAAGAAGGCGAGGGAAACGGGGACGCTGACCATCGGCTACCGGGAGTCCTCCCTCCCCTTCTCGTACCTGAGCCAGGTCGGCAAGCCGATCGGGTACTCGATCGACATCTGCACGTCCATCGTCCAGGCCGCCTCGGACGAGGTCAGCCGTGAACTGACGATCAAGTGGGTGCCGGTGACGTCGGAAAACCGCTTCGACGCGATTACCTCGGGCAAGATCGACCTGGAGTGCGGCTCGACCACGCGCAATGCCGAGCGCCAGCAGCGCGTCGCATTCTCCCCGGTGATCTTCGTGGCGGGCACGAAGCTGATGGTGCCGCATGGCTCGGCGATCAGGTCGTTCCGCGACCTCAAGGGCAAGACGGTGGTCGCCACCGCCGGCACCACGAACCTGGACGCGATCGAACGCCTGTCCACGCGCTTCAATCTTGGCGTCACCGTCATTCGCGCACGCGACCACGCCGACGCCTTCGAAGTCCTGCGGCATGGCGGCGCCGACGCCTATGCGGGCGACGATGTCCTGCTCTACGGCTTCCTCGCCAAGTCCGGCGCGGGCAAGAAGTACGACATCCAGCGGGATTTCCTTTCCTACGACCCCTACGGCATCATGCTGCGCAAGGACGACCCGCAGTTCCAGGCAGTGGTGGACAAGACCGTGCGCGACCTGGTCACGAGCGGGGAGCTCGAGCGGCTGTACAAGCAGTGGTTCCTGAACCGGCTACCCACCGGCGAGCAGCTTGGCATCCCGATGAGCGCGCAACTGGAGGACATCATCCAGTCGACGCCGCAGCAGCCGGAATAAGAAGCGCTAACAGAATGCGGGGCACGACCGCTTTCTCCCCCCTTTGGGAGAGGGGCTGGGGGTGAGGGACGGCGCCACGTCGAGCGGTATCGCCGGCTAGCGAAACTGCCAGGTCAGCGCCGCCATGGTGGTCAACTGCCCCCTGCCGGACGTCACTGGACTGCTGGCCGCGTCACCGATCAGCCTCGCGTAGGTAACCGACAGGGCTGCCGACCAGTGCTGCGATATCTTGCCGGTGGCGTAGAGATTGACGTGCCATTCCCGCAGCCCCGAATCGACCGGATGGACCGGAAGCCCCGACACGCCGGCCTGTGCCGGCGAAATGCCGAAGAAGGTCTGCATGTATGTGCTGTCGGCCCAGGTCGTGCCGGGACCAACGCTGAGCAGCCATTGCCCGAGTGGCGCGCTGAACAGCAGGTCGACGTTGGCGAGCAGGCCCTGCCGCTGCCCGGCGATGTCCTGCGCGAGATCGACGCTGAGGGTGGCGAGCGAGTAGGTGGCCTGCACGAAGGCACGGGCGCGGACCGTCGGGTCGACATTGTCGAGACGGGCCAGCTTCGGGGCGTCGCTGCTGTGCCGCCAGGTCGGGTCGAGCTGGAAGTCCGCACCCGCCTGTACGGTGACGTTGTTGACGGCGTAGACGCCGAGGAAGTCGAAGCCACGGGAGAAGAAGCGGCCCCGGTAATCGATATCCTGGTAGACGATGGGGAAGACCAGCAACTGCGACGACCCCGGATAGCGGGGCGCCACGTAGATGCCGGGCCCCACCGCGACGTGCCAGGGATCCAACGGAGCCGAAGGAGCCGTCGTCTGCGCCTGCGCGGGCATCGGCATCGGCTCGTCGGCCATGGCTTGGCCGGCATGCGTCGCGAGGGCGACAGCCACGGCCAGCGTCGGGCGGATCGCCCTGCGCTGTGACCTTGTCTTCGGCGCGCTTATTTGTAATCCCAGCGCATCTGCTCCAGGATGCTTTCGCTTGCTGCCGTCGTCATGCATGCGTCGAGATAGCTCGCCAGGGAGCGCGGCTGGAAGCCCGTGTCGGCGACCAGCGCGCTGTTGTCGAACACATAATTCATCTTGCCGAACCTGGCATAGAGATGGATGGCCCGTGCCACGAGCCGGATATTACCCTCGCCCGACAGCGCAATGAAACGGCGCGCCAGCGCCTTTTCATCGATGGTGTCGAGGTAGCGGTACTCGGCCAGTTCCCTTTCGATGGCGTCGGGGTCCCCGGCGCCGCGCAAGGTGGCATAGATCGCACCGATATGTGCCGCCTGCGCGTCGCCGCTGGACACGTGGTAGAGGTCGTGCTGCAGCACTGGCTGCAGCGCCAGCCTCATGATGGCTTCGGCGCAGTCATCGACGCTCAGCACGTCGACCCGGTCTTCCAGGCGGCAGGTGAATGCCTGCAGCAATGCGACGATGCGGAACAGCCAGTAGATGCTGCCCGACGGCCGGCAGCCCAGCCGGCTGTGGCCCACGACGATCGACGGACGCGCCACCACCAGCGGCAGGCTCGCGCTATCGCGCAGCGCCAGCTCCGCCATCCCCTTGGAGTGGGTATAGGGCACCGCGTGCTGCTCCCGCGGCGGGACGTCCCACGCGGCCCGGACCAGCCGGCCGTCGTTGTATCCGCCACACGACATGGCGGTACCGAGCTGGATAAACCGCTTCAGTGACGCCTTGCCTTCCAGCGCGCGGGCGAAGCGCACCACGCCGTCCACATTGGTTTCCCACAGGCGGGGATGGTTGGAGAACGTCGCCAGCGCGGCGCAGTTGACGACCACCTCCGGGTTGCCCAGGTCGGGCACCGCGGTATCCGTGAGGTCGTAGAGGATGACCTGGCTCGGCTTCAGTGCGGCGAGTGCCGGCGCAGGAATATCGAAGCGGGCGAGGTTGTGCCGCAACCGTTCGAGCCCCTCTTCGTGCGAGCCCGCGCGCACGGTGAACCGCGTAGAGCCCAGCAGGTCCCTCTGCAGGAGATTCTCGGCAATGGCGCCCCCGATAAAGCCCGTGGCGCCGGTCAGCAGTATGGTCATTCTGTAGTCGTCAGTATCGAGCGGGCAGCAGCGGCCACCTCCGGTCAGCTGTGGGTCCGGATGGTCGACATGCCAGAGCGCGCGCCAGCAACGTGGCGACGGGGGGCTCCGGCGAGGAACGGGCGACTATACGGAATACGGGCTGTCGCGCCTACTGTGAACAATCACAGGGGGGACAGCCGGGGTGCGGACTACGCTTCAGGGCTTGATGAGGCCGGAAGACGCCGCCTTGACGACCGCCTCGATGCGCGTCGCCACGCCCAGCTTCTCGCGGGCGTTGTCGATGTGGAAGTCGACCGTTCGCTTGGACAGGCCGAGGATGGTGGCGATCTCGGCCGAGGTCTTGCCGCGGGCCGACCAGAGCAGCGTTTCGATCTCCCGCTCGCTCAGGCTGACGGCGGGCCGCTGCGCGCGCGCATGTGCCTTGGGAAGCAACCGCGTCCGGACGATGGTCTCGAGGATGTCGTAGTCGACCGGCTTGGTGACATAGTCGTCGGCACCGAGCCGCCGGCCCCTCAGTTCCGCGTCGCGCTGGGCCATTGCCGTAAGGAAAATGAAAGACATGTCGGCAAAGCGGGGATAGAGAGCAGTCACCTGCTCCAGCAATTCGAAGCCGTCCATCACTGGCATACTGACGTCGCAGACGACCAGGTCGGGCGTCTCGCGCAGGATGGCGGCGAAGGCCTGCTCTCCGTTTCCTGCGATGTCGACCGCGAAGCCCCGCTCGCGGAGTTCCTCGGCGATCAGGCCGGCGGCCTCCTCGTCGTCCTCGACGCACAGGATCTTCCAGGGAATGTCGTTCATGTGGGCAAACCGGCCGCCGGACGCCGCGTGGCGCGCCGGCCGCGTCCTCCAGAGTTGAGCTTTCTATGTCTATCACCACGCCCCCGGCGGGGCCGGCCGGGAGCCGCACGCCGGCGCCGATCCTTCGCCGCCTGCGCGTCCGCCTGTCGCTTGTCTTCGTCCTGTTCCTGCTGCTGGTGGTCGGCGTCGGCCTGTTCAGCCTCGACCGGCTCGGCAACTTTCATGGGGTCGCCTCGCAGATCAGCGGGCGCTGGCTCCAGACAAACAGCATTCTAGGGGATCTCAACGACAATATTTCCGACTTGCGCGGCCTGGAGGGAGAGTTGCTGACGGCACGGTCCGCCAACGACCTGCGCGCCGCCGTGAAGGAGATCAGCGGACTCGACGAGGAGATCGCCCGCTCGGAAGCCCGCTACGGCCGCGTGGAGCACGATGCCGCCGAACTCGCGCTCTACCACCAGTTCACCGCGCAGTGGGCCGACTACCGCAAGCTTGCCGGCCAGGTCATCGCGCTGATGCACGATCACCAGACGGACGAAGCCATCGCGCTCTACTATCACGAGTCGACGACGGCATTCAACCAGGCCGACGCCACGCTGGGAATGCTGACCAAACGCAATGCGGAAGGCATCGACGATGCGGTGAGACACGAGGGCACGGCGTACCGCAATGCCCGCCGGCTCATCATGGCGTCGATCATGGTGGCCGGGTGCCTGCTGATTGCCGCGGTCGCCTATATCGTCAACTCCGTAACCAATCCGATCGCCCGCCTGGTGGAGTGCATGCACCGCATTGCCGACAACGACACCAGCGTCGAGGTCACGGACGCGGCCCGGCGCGACGAGATCGGCGATGTCGCAAAGGCGGTGGTGCGCTTCCGCGACAACACCATCGAGCTGGCGCGGAGCAAGGAAGCGCTCGCGAGCAAGACCGTCGCCCTGCAGGAAACGCTGGCGAAGGAACGGCGCCTCGCCGACCTCCAACGCAACTTCGTCTCCATGGCGTCGCACGAATTCCGCGCGCCGCTGAATATCATCGACGGCCACGCGCAGCGCCTGCTGCGCACGCGGGATACCCTGACGCCGGAGTCGGTCGCCGAGCGCTGCGGCAAGATCCGCGACGCGGTGCATCGCATGACGGACCTGATCGATCACCTGCTCGATTCCGCCGAGACGCTGGACCGCGCCTTGCCGGGGGCGGTGCGGCGCCTGGAGTTCTCGCTGCCGACGCTGCTGCATGAAGTCTGCGAGATGCATCGCGAAAGCACCCCTGCCGCGCAGATCCGGGAAACACTCGGCGCGGACGTGCCCGAGGTTTTCCATGGCGACGCGAAACTGCTGTTCCAGGCAATCAGCAATCTCGTCGGCAACGCCATCAAGTACTCGCCGCCGGGCAGTCCCGTGCTGCTGGAGGCCTCGGTGCAAGGCGATCGGAAGGCCGTCGAGATCTCCGTGACCGACCAGGGCATCGGCGTTCCGGCCCGGGATATCGAGCACCTGTTCGACCGCTATGTCCGTGGCAGCAACGTCACGACTACCGCCGGTGCCGGCGTCGGCCTGTATCTGGTGAAGCTTGCGGTGGAATTGCACCGCGGCGTCGTGCGCGTGGAGAGCACCGAGGGCGACGGCTCCCGCTTTACCGTCCTGCTGCCGCTGGATTCCCAGCCAGAGCGTGGCCCGGACCGGATGGGCCAGACTAGCGGCCAAACTCGCTGAACCGGGCCGCCAGGAAGTCCACGAACAGCCGGATGCGCGACGACAGCTGGTGCCGCTGCTGGTAGACCGCGTAGATATTCGCCTCCGGCGTGGCGTACTGCGGCAGGACGTGGACCAGCCGGCCGCTTTGCAAGTATCGCTCCACGTCCCATTCGGCCCGCATGACGATGCCGAGCCCCTGCAGCGCCCAGTTCACGGCAATCTCGCCGTCGTTCGTCGTCAGGTTGCCGCGGACATGGATCGACTCCGCGCGCGGCTTGCCACCCTTGAGGGGGGTCAGCCGCAGCACGCCATAGGCATCGCTGCCCTGCCGGATGCCAATGCAGTTGTGGCGATGGAGGTCGGCGGGCACCTGCGGCACGCCATGCTCGCGCAGGTATTTCGGCGACGCGCACAGCAGGCGCCGGTTCGGCGCCAGCAGCCGGGCGACGATGCGCGCATCCGGCGGCTCGCCGAAGCGCACGCAGACGTCGAAGGCATCCGCGTCCAGCGGCGGCGGATCGGCCGATAGCTGCAACTGCACGTCCACGTCGGGATACGCCTTGCTGTATTCGGCGATCACAGGTGCCACGTGCATGCGGCCGAAGCCGAGCGTGGCATTGACCCGCAGGAGGCCGCTCGGCCGCCCCCTTGCGCTCGTCAGCAACTGCTGGAGGTCGTCGATGTCGCCGAGGATGCGCCGCGCATGCTCGAGGAACACCTCGCCCTCGGGGGTCAGGCTCATGCGCCGCGTGGTCCGCACCACGAGCGGCATGCCGATGCGGGCTTCCATCTGCGCCAGCCGCTTGCTGACCGCCGCCGTCGTGATGCCGAGGTCGCGCGCCGCGGCGCTCAGGCTTCCCGCCGTGGCGAGCGCGGCGAAGAAGGCCAGTTCCGACGGCTGGATTGCGTTGGGGGCGCCCATCCGATTGTTAATCTCAGGTTAAGGACGGTTTAACTTTAGCGCCGATCCGATACCCCGTCCACCGGCCAGAATCCGCCTCACGCTATCCAGCGGTGTTCTGACCAGGAGACATGACATGAAGACGTACAAGATCGCGACCATCCCCGGCGACGGCATCGGCAAGGAGGTCGTTCCGGCCGGCCGCGAAGTGATGGAGGCACTCGCCGCCGCCGGCGCCGGCTTCCGCTTCGAGTTCGAGAACTTCGACTGGGGCGGCGACTACTACCGCCAGCACGGCGTGATGATGCCCGCCGACGGCCTCGACGCCCTGCGCGGTAAGGACGCCATCCTGTTCGGCTCGGCTGGCGACAACCAGATTCCCGACCACATCACCCTCTGGGGCCTGCGCCTGAAGATCTGCCAGGGCTTCGACCAGTACGCCAACGTCCGCCCGACCCGCATCCTCCCCGGCATCGACGGCCCGCTCAAGCGCTGCGCCCGCGAGGACCTGAACTGGGTCATCGTGCGCGAGAACTCGGAAGGCGAGTATTCCGGCGTGGGCGGCCGCGTCCACCAGGGCCATCCGATCGAGGCGGCGACCGACGTCTGCATGATGACCCGCGTCGGCGTGGAGCGCATCCTGCGCTTTGCGTTCAGGCTGGCGCAGTCCCGTCCGCGCAAGCTGCTGACGGTCATCACCAAGTCGAACGCCCAGCGCCACGCGATGGTGATGTGGGACGAGGTGGCGGTCGAAGTGGCAAAGGACTTCCCGGACGTGACGTGGGACAAGGAGCTTGTCGACGCCGCCACCGCGCGCATGGTGAACCGCCCGAAGACGCTCGACACCATCGTCGCCACCAACCTGCACGCCGACATCCTGAGCGACCTCGCCGCCGCGCTGGCGGGCAGCCTCGGCATCGCCCCGACGGGCAACATCGATCCCGAGCGCCGCTATCCGTCGATGTTCGAGCCCATCCACGGCTCCGCCTTCGACATCATGGGCAAGGGCCTCGCCAATCCCGTCGGCACGTTCTGGTCGGTGGTGATGCTGCTGGAACACCTCGGCGAGCAGGCCGCCGCCGCGCGCCTGATGGCAGCCATCGAGGCCGTCACCGCCAATCCGGCCCTGCACACCGGCGACCTTGGCGGCAAGGCCATCACGGTCCAGGTCACGGCGGCGGTCTGCGAATACCTGGCAGCCAACCGGGAGGCCAGGGCGGCCTGAGTGCCGCGCTGACGACCGGGCGCCACCACCGTCGTTCCCGCGAAAGCGGGAACCCAGCGGCTTTTCAAACGACGCTGGATTCCCGCCTGCGCGGGAATGACGGGCCAGATGTCTTCCCGGCTCGCTTCCCCCTTCCGACTCACATCGCCTCGCGGCCAGACAGCAGTCGACAAAGAACTGCCCCGCCAGCGCGATCCCGCAGCACGCAGGAGACAGCAAATGATTCGCAAGCTACTCGGAAAGCTGTACGTGCAGGTATTGATCGGCGTCACCGCCGGCGTCCTGCTCGGCGTCTTTGCCCCCGACATCGGCAGCAGCCTGAAGCCGCTTGGTGACGTGTTCATCAAGCTCATCAAGATGGTGTTCGCACCCATCATCTTCGCCACCGTCGTGCTCGGCATCGCCCGCATGGAGAACATGAAGGAACTGGGGCGCGTCGGCGTGCGGGCCCTGCTCTATTTCGAGCTCCTGTCGACCTTTGCGCTGGCGCTCGGCCTGATCGTCGTGAACCTCGTGCAGCCCGGCGCCGGGATGAACATCGACGCCGCCCACCTCGACACCAAGGCCATCGCCAGCTATACCCATGCCGCCGAAAAGCCGCACACGTTCGTCGACTTCGTCATGAACCTCGTGCCGAGCAGCATCGTCGACGCGCTGGCCAGGAACGACATCCTGCAGATCCTCATCTTCGCCACGCTGTTCGGCATCGCGCTGTCCCACGTCGGGCGCCGGGCGAAGCCGGTGGTCGACTTCCTCGATTCCTTCACGCACGCCATCTTCTCGGTAGTGGGAATGATCATGCGCCTGGCTCCCATCGCGGCGTTCGGCGCGATGGCCTTCACGGTCGGCAAGTATGGCCTCGGCTCGGTGGTGTCGCTCGGCAAGCTGATGGGCACCATGTACCTGACGTGCTTCCTCTTCGTCGTGCTGGTGCTCGGCGGCGTATCGAAGCTGGCGGGGTTCAACCTGTGGAAATTCCTGAAGTACATCAAGGACGAGCTGTTCACGGTGCTCGGCACGAGTTCGTCGGAGTCGGTAGTGCCGCAGCTCATGCGCAAGCTGGAGAACGCTGGCGTCTCCAAGTCCGTGGTCGGGCTGGTGGTGCCCTCGGGCCTGACCTTCAACCCCGACGGCCAGTGCATCTACTACACGATGGCGGCCATCTTCATCGCGCAGGCCACCAACACGCCGCTGACGCTGACCGACCAGCTCGTCGTGCTCGGCGTCCTGCTGCTGACGTCCAAGGGCTCTGCCGGCGTGACGGGCTCCGGCTTCATCACGCTGGCCGCCACGCTGGCGTCGCTCGGCAAGATCCCGGTGGCGGGCATGGTGCTGCTGCTCGGCGTGGACCGCTTCATGTCCGAGGCGCGGGCCATCACCAATACGATCGGCAACGCGGTCGGCACGCTGGCCATCGCCCGCTGGGTGGGCGCCGTGGACCAGCGGCAATTGCAGGGCGCTCTCGACGGCAGGATCGACGACGCCATGATTCCCGAGCCGCCGGCCCCGCACGAAGGCGCGGAAGCCCCTGCCACGGCAGCCGACCCGACCCGTCCGGCCGCCAGCCTGGCCGGCGTTGCGCACTGATGGGGAGCCGGGCATGAACGATACCCAGGCACGCGCCCTGCTGCGCAACATGTTCCAGGCCGCCATCGACGCCTCGCAGCCTGCCCTGACGCTGGCGGCCCACCTGCCGGCCCGTCCGCGCGGACGCACCATCGTCATCGGCGCCGGCAAGGCGTCCGCGGCCATGGCCCGGGCCTTCGAGGCGGCATGGCCGTGGGAGGTCGAGGGACTGGTGGTCACGCGGTACGGCTATGCGGTGCCGTGCGAGCGCATCGAGATCGTGGAGGCAGCCCATCCGGTGCCGGACGCGGCGGGCTTCCGGGCCGCCGCACGGATGCTCGAACTGGTATCGGGACTCACCGCGGACGACCTCGTCATCTGCCTGGTCTCGGGCGGCGGGTCCTCGCTGCTGCCGTTGCCGCTGGCGGGCGTGTCGCTGGCAGACAAGCAGGCCGTCAACCGGGCGCTGCTGGCATCGGGCGCGACCATCACCGAGATGAACTGCGTGCGACGCCATCTGTCGGCCATCAAGGGCGGCCGGCTGGCGGCGGCGTGCTACCCCGCGCGGGTGTGCAACCTGCTGCTCTCCGACGTCCCGGGCGACGACCCCATCGACATCGCCTCGGGCCCGACGGTCGCCGACCCGACCACGCGCGCCGACGCCCTCGCCATCCTGCGCCGCTATGGCCTCGACGTGCCGGCGCATGTGCTGGACGTCCTCTCGTCGGCGGCCGCCGAGACCATCAAGCCCGGCGATCCGCGCCTGCCCCGCATCGACACCACGCTGATCGCCACGCCGCGCATGGCCCTGCAGGCTGCGGCCCGGGTCGCGCAGGAGGCGGGATTGCCCGCCTACGTGCTCGGCGACGCCATCGAAGGCGAGGCCCGCGACGTGGGCAAGGTGATGGGCGGCATCGCGCTGTCCGCCACCAGCCACGGCGAGCCGTTTGCCGCGCCGTGCGTGTTGCTCTCTGGCGGCGAGACCACCGTCACCGTGCGCGGCAAGGGCCGGGGCGGGCGCAACGTGGAATTCCTGCTGTCGCTGGCGCTCACGCTGCGCGGCCGGGCCGGCGTCCACGCTATGGCCGGCGATACCGACGGCGTCGACGGACTGGAGGAAATCGCGGGCGCCATCGTCACGCCCGACACGCTGGAGCGGGCCTGGCGGCGCGGTATCCGTCCGCTGGACGCGCTGGCCGACAACGACGGGCATGGCTTTTTCGAAGCGCTCGGCGATGCCGTCATCACCGGCCCGACGCTCACCAACGTCAACGACTTCCGCGCGATCCTGATTACGCGCTGAACCCGCTTCTTTTTTCTCCCCTCTCCCTCGGGGAGAGGGGCGGGGGTGAGGGAAAGCGGTGCGTTGCGCGGTATTGCATCAAGTCGCGCCGGCCCTCGCCCCCAGCCCCTCTCCCAACGGGAGAGGGGAGCAAACCGCCTGGCGCTTTGATGGCGCTACCTAACCGGAGTCACCCCATGAGACGCCTTCGCAATGCCAAGATCGTAGCCACGCTCGGTCCGGCCAGCACCACCCCCGAGACCATCGACGCCCTGTTCGAAGCCGGCGCCGACGTGTTCCGCCTCAACTTCAGCCACGGCACGCACGACGACCACAGGCAACGGCTCGATACCATCCGCGCCATCGAGCGCGAGCGTGGCCGGCCCATCGGCGTGCTGCTCGACCTGCAGGGACCGAAGCTGCGCATCGGCACCTTCGCCGACGGCCCTGTCCAGCTGAGCGCCGGCGCGGGCTTCCGGCTCGATCTCGATGCCGCGTCGCCCGGCTCCGGTGTCCGCGTCAGCCTGCCCCATCCGGAAATCTTCGCGGCCCTGTGCGAAGGCGCCGAACTGCTGCTGGACGACGGCAAGATCCGCCTGCGCGTGGACCGCTGCGGCGAGGACTTCGCGGACACCACCGTCGTCAACGGCGGCGCACTCTCCGACCGCAAGGGCGTGAACGTGCCGGGCGTGGTGCTGCCGCTGTCGGCCATGACGGAGAAGGACCGGCGCGACCTCGACTTCGGGCTGTCGCTGGGCGTGGACTGGATCGCGCTGTCGTTCGTGCAGCGGCCCGAGGACATCCGCGAGATCAAGGCCATCGTGCAGGACCGCGCCGGCATCGTCGCCAAGCTGGAGAAGCCCGCCGCCATCCAGAGCCTCGACGCCATCGTGGCGGCGTCCGACGCCGTCATGGTGGCGCGCGGCGACCTCGGCGTGGAGATGCCGGCCGAGCTGGTGCCGTCGCTGCAGAAGCAGATCGTGCGGGCGTGCCGCAAGGCCGGCAAGCCGGTGATCGTGGCGACGCAGATGCTCGAATCGATGATCACCTCGCCGGTGCCGACCCGGGCCGAAGCCTCCGACGTGGCCACGGCAGTGTATGACGGCGCCGACGCGGTGATGCTGTCGGCCGAGTCCGCCTCCGGCAAGTATCCGGTGGAGGCGGTCCGGATGATGGACAGCATCATCACCCGCACCGAGTCCGACCCGCTGTACCACGACGCCATCCAGTCGTCCCACACCCCGCCGCGCCCCGAAGCGGCCGACGCCATCGGCTACGCGGTGCGGCACGTGGCGGGACTGCTCAAGGTGCGGGCCACGGTCGCCTACACCAGCTCCGGCTACTCGGCGCTGCGCATGGCGCGCGAGCGGCCCGAGGTCCCGATCCTCGGCATGACGCCGCGCAAGGCCACCGCGCGCCGGCTGGCACTCGCCTGGGGGGTGCATGCCGTGCTGTGCCATGAGGTCGTCGACGTGCTGGAGATGACCGACCTCGCCAGCCGCACCGCGCTGGACGAGGGCTTCGGCGAGGCGGGCCAGTCCATCGTCATTTCCGCCGGCCTGCCGTTCACGGTGGCCGGCACCACCAACCTGCTGCGCATCGCGCAGATCCAATGAGGAAGCTGGCATGACACTGCATAACGACGACGCGATCCGGGAAGTCCGGGGCTACGAGATCCTGGATTCGCGCGGCAATCCCACGGTTGCCGCACAGGTGACGCTCGCCGACGGGTCCGTCGGCTTCGCGGCGGCGCCGTCCGGTGCGTCCACCGGCTCGCGCGAGGCGCTGGAGTTGCGCGATGGCGACCCCGCGCGCTACTTCGGCAAGGGCGTGCGCAAGGCGGTGGCCCACGTCAACGTCGACATTGGCCGCGCACTCGCCGGCATGCGCGCCGGCAGCCAGGCCGACATCGATGCCAGCCTGATCCGCCTCGACGGCACTGCCGGCAAATCACGGCTCGGCGCCAACGCCACGCTGGCCGTCTCGCTCGCCTCGGCGAGGGCGGCGGCGGTGTCGGCTGGCGTGCCGCTCTATCGTTCCATCGGTGGCTCGACGCGCGAGGTCCGGCTGCCGCTGCCCATGATGAATATCGTCAACGGTGGCGCCCATGCCGACAACAGCGTGGACATGCAGGAGTTCATGATCCTGCCGGTCGGGGCGCCGTCCTTCTCCGAGGCGATACGCTGGGGCGCGGAGGTGTTCCACACGCTGAAATCCGTCCTCAGGGGGATGGGCCTGTCCACCTCGGTCGGCGACGAAGGGGGCTTCGCGCCGGACCTGCGCTCCAACGCGCACGCGCTGGACGTCATCATGCAGGCCATCGAAGCCGCCGGCTTCCGCCCCGGCCGCGATATCGCCCTCGGCCTCGATGTGGCGAGTTCGGAGTTCCATGCGGACGGCGCCTACGTACTGAAATCGGAAGGCAAGACGTACGACGCCGCCGGCTTCACCGCGCTGCTGGAGTCGTGGGTAAACCAGTACCCCATCGTGACCATCGAGGACGGCATGGCCGAGGGCGACTGGGAAGGCTGGCGGCTGCTGACGGAGCGGCTCGGCAAAAGGGTGCAACTTGTCGGCGACGACCTGTTCGTCACCAACACCGCCATCCTGCACGAAGGCATCGAGCGCGGTGCGGCCAACGCCATCCTCATCAAGCCCAACCAGATCGGCACGCTGACCGAGACGCTGGACGCCATCCGGCTGGCCGAGGACGCCGGCTATGCGTCGGTCATCTCCCACCGCTCGGGCGAAACGGAAGACACGACCATCGCCGATCTCAGCGTGTGCACCGCCGCCACGCAGATCAAGACCGGGTCACTCTCGCGCTCGGATCGCGTGGCAAAGTACAACCGGCTGCTGTATATCGAGGCCGAACTCGGCGGATCGGCGACGTTCGCCGGACGGGCTGCCTTGTCCGTCCCCGTGTAATTCCCTGTAACAACGGTGTGCCGCTACCCGGCGGTACACACCCACGTCTACGGCCCTTTCATCACCTGCGCTGCGTCGCAGCACGGCAAGGCCCCGCGTGATGCGCCGGCCTCAAGCCTCGCCGCTGCGATGCATCCTCCCCGTCCGTCGCTTTCCGTGGAACTTGATCCCCGGAACCGCAGTCGTAGTTGCTCTCGCCACTCACGACTACGGAGGCCCGCATGCTAAGTCCGCATGAGATCGCTGCGCTACTGCTGCTAGGCGATACGCACGATATCGACGACCTCGAACCAGAACAACTGGACAGCCTGCTGACCCACAAGCTCGTGACGATCGAACATGGTCACGACACCGGCAATCCCTCCCTGCGCCTGACGAGCCAGGGCCACTCCATGATCGAGGCCGTGCGCCGCATTCGATAACGACAGCCGAATGCCATGAGCGCCCTCCTGTCCATCTGAAATACCGAACGGGCGCGAGACCAGCGTCGCGCCGACGGCAGGGTGCTACGTCCTGTCAGTCTCCGGGTACGGATAGGCCCGATCGCCGCATCAAAACGTCCAGAAGAGGAAGTGACGACGCGGTCGCGCATGGGCTGCGCGGGAGGGCCGGCTCTCGGGACCGAGCCGCGCTTCCGGATCGATCACCCTGGCGCGTAGCGCCATGTCGTAGAACGCCCCGACCATCGGCAACGCACTGTGCGCGCCTTCCCCCCAATAGCTGCCAAGCGTCACACGCCCATCGTCGAATCCCACCCACGCGCCCGCGACCAGTTGCGGATGCATCAGGATGAACCAGCTATCCGCATTGTCCTGCGTCGTGCCCGTCTTGCCCGCCACGTCGGCGCGAATCCCGAATTGCGTCCGGATGGCTGCGCCGGTGCCCCGCCTGACGACATCGCGCATCACGTCGACGAGCGTCTGCGAGGCGCCGGCAGGCAGCGCCTGCTCCGGTGCTGCGCCCGGGAATGCAGCGAGCACCTTGCCATTGTGGTCCTCGATGCGTGCCACCATGCGCGGCGCGATGTAGGCCCCGCGGTTCGCGATCGTGCCGTACGCCGAGACCATCTCCCTGAGCGTGACAGGGCTTGTGCCAAGCGCCAGCGACGGTACCGCCTCGAGCGGGCTCTCGCGCACGCCCATTGCGCGCGCGAGTTGCGCGACCTTCGCGGGCTGCTCCCTTTGCATGAGCTGGGCGGTGATACGGTTGCGCGAGTACGCGAGCGCATCGCGCAGCGTCATCGGCCGGCCGGTGGGCGGCTCGGGGTCGGTGGGCCGCCAGATTGCATGCCCGGCCAGGGGAATGGCGACGTCCCGGTCCATGATCGTATCGCCCGGGCGCGCGCCGTCCGCGAAGGCCGCACCATAGACGAACGGCTTGAACGTCGAACCCGGCTGACGACGGGCCTGCTGGACGTGATCGAAAGGCTCCTCGCTGAAATCGCGGCTGCCGACCCATGCCTTGATATCCCCATTGCGCGGATCGATCGCGACAAACCCGGCCTGGACCTGCGTCTTGCTCCGGCAGAGCGCGCGGACGAACGTCGGGTTCTGCCCGAGCTTCCTGAGCGCGGCCTGGTCTGACTGCCCCGCATCGCGCGCGGCGCGATAGTCCGTGGACTGCCGGATGAATGTCCGGAACAGGTCATTGCCCGGCGAGCAGCCAGTGCCCTCGTTCCACGCGCCATTCGCGATCCCCTGCAACTGATCCGTCTGCCAGTCCAATGCCTGCGCCGCCATCGCCTGCAGACGGGAATCGATGGTCGTGCGCACGACCAGTCCGTCGGCGTAGATGTTGTAGCCGTTTCGATCCGCCCACGCGACCAGCCATTTGCGCAATTGCGCCGAGAAGTGGGGGGCGGCGCCGGGTGGCGCCGTCTGCAACGCGAAATCGACCCTGAGCGGTTGTCGCGCCAGGCCGGCGCAGGCGTCGGGGTCGAGTTTCCCGAACTTGCTCATCTGCCCGAGTACCGTGTTGCGCCGCTGCAATGCCCGCTCGGGGTTGAGCACGGGGTTGTAGGTGCTGTTGGCCTTCAGCATGCCGACCAGCGTCGCGCTTTCCAGGATGTCCAGCCGGGCCGCCGATTTGCCGAAATAGGTGCGCGCCGCCATTTCCACGCCGTACGCGTTGTACAGGAACGGCACCGTGTTCAGGTAGGTCTCGAGAATCTGGTCCTTGCTGTACACGGATTCGATCTTGAACGCGGTAATCGCTTCCCTGAGCTTGCGCGTCAGGGTCGGCGCGCGGCCGATGTCGTCGGGGTACAGGTTGCGCGCAAGCTGCTGGGTAATCGTCGAGCCGCCCTGCCGGTCGCCGGAGAACGTATGCAGCGCGGCCGACAGGGTACGCTTCCAGTCGATGCCGTGATGCTCGTAGAAGCGGCGGTCTTCGGTCGCGATCAATGCGTCGACCATGTACGGCGAGATCTGCCGGAGTGACACCCACTCGCGATTGACCGGCTTGAATGCGTCGAGCAGCTTGCCGTCCGCCGACAAGATCAACGCGGGCCGGTCGACGCGGGCCTTGCGGATATCGCCGATGCCTGGCGTGGAAGGCAGGAGCGCAAGCACGTAGAACAGGAACAACGCGGGCAATGCCGCGACCGTCAGCGCGATGCCGCGGGGCGTCGGATGGCGAAGGCGGCGCAGCACGCCCCTGAACGCGCGACTGGCTATCGTGCTGCCTGCGGCCAGCGGTCGGACACGGGCGAACCACCGTGTGCAATGCTCACGAAGCAACGATAGATGTCGGCGATACACGGTGGCGGGGGGCGCGGGCGGAAAAGGCCGGATCGTACCAAAGGGGAATGACGACAATGTCGTCATTCCGGCGCCGGGGCGCCCCGCACTTACAGACGATTACATTTGTTTCGCCTGGACAATGTTCGCCTTGCCTGTTGGCGCGAAATGCGCGACGACGGCGGGAAAACTCGCCGTCGTCGCATTCATGCCCCTTGTAATGGCTGACTACTCCCGGGCCGCAGCGACGGCGCGCCCTGACGCCCTGAGTTCCTTGTCGCCAGCGGCCGTGCGCTGGCTCTCGTCCAGATGGATCGTGAACTTGTCCAGCTTGCCCGAGAACCGGTACGGCATCTTCGCCAGATAGTCATCGACGACCGGCGTGCCGGTGTCTTCCCCGATATCCAGCGTTTCATCGAACGAGAACCGCGCACGGATGGTGCGGTCGATCCGTCCCTGTGCGACCTGCCTGCCATCCACGCTCAGGGTCCCCGTACCGCCCTTCCCGAGACCACCACCGTCGTACCTGAAGTCGAAGACGATCGTGTGCTTGCCGGGCGTCATTGCCTGCGATGACGCAATGCGGAACTGGTCCTGCTGCTGGTTCGAGAATGCGTAGACGAACTGCGGCTTGTTGTCGGTCACCAGGAGCGCCCAGCCACCGAAGCGGCCGCCGAGCGTGCCCAGCACGCCGTTCGCCGGGCCGGACGGCAGATCGACGTCGGCCGTCATGCGGAACGACTTGTTCTTGATGTCCGGGGCGGTGGCCTCGGGAATGCGCGTCATGCCCGCGTAATACGGGAAGTCGCTGCGTCCACGCGTCAGGCTGGGCCGGATGGCCGGGTCCACGCGCTCGGCCATCGAGGAATCGAGCGGATAGACCTGGTACTTCTTCGCCTCCTGGTCGAAGATCTTCTGCATCTCCTTCAGTTTTCCGGGCTGGCTCGCGGCAAGATCATGCGCCTGCGAGAAGTCCTCGGTGACGTGGTAGAGCTCCCACTTGAAATCGTCCGGACTCGGCGACTGGCCGTAGTTCACCCACGGCAGCCGCAGCGGCGTGGTCGAGGCCATCCAGCCGTCGTGGTAGATGCCGCGGTTGCCCATCATCTCGAAGTACTGGGTGCCGTGACGGGTGGCTGCCCTGGCATTGTCGAAGGTGTACACCAGGCTGGTGCCTTCGAGCGGCTTCTGCCTGACGCCATCCAGCACGCTGGGGAACGTGACGCCGGTCAGTTCAAGAATGGTCGGCACGATGTCCGTGACATGCGCGAACTGGCTGCGCAATCCACCCTTGTCCTTGATGCGCGGCGGATAGTAGATGACGAGGCCGTTACGCGTGCCGCCGAAGTGGGAGGCCACCTGCTTGGTCCACTGGAACGGCGTGTCCATCGCCAGAGCCCAGCCCACCGGATAGTGGTTGTACGTCTTCTCGCTGCCAAGATCGTCCATGACGGAAGCCAGGTACTTCGTCGACTCCTCCACGCCGTTGGCATTGACGCCGATCTCGTTGGCGGTGCCCTGCAGGGAACCCTCGGCGCTGGCGCCGTTGTCGCCCATGATGTAGAAGATGACCGTGTTGTCCAGCTCGCCCATGTCCGCCAGTGCGCCGATCACGCGGCCGATCTGCTGGTCGGCGTGCGCCAGCGCGCCGGCGTAGACCTCCATCATCCGTGCGTAGACCTTCTTCTGGTCGGGGCTCAGGCTGTCCCAGGCGGGGATCTCCTTCGGGCGTGGCGCGAGTTCGGTATTCTGCGGGACGACGCCGAGTGCCTTCTGCCGGGCCAGCGTTTCCTCGCGCACCTTGTCCCAGCCCTGGTCGAACTGCCCCTTGAACCGGGCGATCCATTCCTTCGGCGCGTGATGCGGGGCATGGGCCGTGCCGGTCGCGTAGTAGGCGAAGAACGGCTTCTGCGGCGCGACGGCGTGCTGCATCCGGATCCAGTCGATCGCCTTGTCGGCCATCAGGTCGTCGAAGTGCTCCGGATTCGGCCCCTGCTGCTCCGCGGCTTCGTAGGGCCTCGTGTTCTCGAAGATGGGGGTGCGCCACTGGTGCGCGTCACCGCCGAGGAAGCCGAAGAAATAGTCGAAGCCGAGTCCCGTGGGCCAGTACCGGAACGGGCCCGCCTGGCTCGTGTGCCAGTCCGGCACGTTGTGGTCCTTGCCGAACCATGCGGTGGAATAGCCGTTGTACTTCAGCACGGCGCCGATGGTGCCGACGCTGCGGGGCGGGAGCGTGTCGTAGCCCGGGTAGCCGGTGCCGAACTCCATGATGTTGCCGGTGGCCGCCGAATGGTGGTTGCGGCCGGTGATGAGGGCGGCCCGCGTCGGCGAGCACAGGGCGGTCGTGTGGAATGCATTGAAGCGCAGGCCCTGTGCGGCCAGCTTGTCCATGGTGGGTGTCGGGATGGGGCCGCCGAACGTGCTGGCGGCACCGAAGCCGACGTCATCGGTCATGATCAGCAGGATGTTCGGCGCGCCCCTGGGCGCCTGGACTTCGGTGGGGAAATCGGGCGTCGAGTCCTTCACGGTGCGGCCGACCTTGCCCTTGAAGGCCGGGTCTGGATAAGGCAGGACGGTTGGTGCTGTCGTTGCGTTCGGTGCCGACGGTGCCGCGGTCCGCGGCGCCTGTGCCAGCGCCGCCCCCGTTCCGGCGACCGCGCCGACAAAGAGAATCCCAGCCCACAATGTGTGCGCTTTCATAGTGACCTCCTGTGGTTCAACCCTACAACCGGGGAGACGGGAAAATCCCGGTCAAGTCTTCACTCGCCCTTCCCCGAACTCACAACAGCGGCGGTCATCCCGGTGACTGCCGCGCGGCCCTCGCCTGCCACTGCGTGTCGTCCATCACGAGCCGGAAGCCGAGGTGCGACATGCTGTTGAAGGGGTCGGTCCCGCGCCGTGCGCTGGGCCGGTAGCTCAGGCAGTAGTCCTCGTTGCAGAGGAACGAGCCGCCCCGCGTGACGCGGCGCGGCGCGGCGGCAGGCACGCCGGGATCGTCGGGGTCCCAGGCGTCCGGCGGACCCGCGGGGTTCTCGACGACACGGCCCGCGCGTGCTTCGCGCTGGAATTGATCGGCGCGATACCAGTCGGCCACCCATTGCCAGGCGTTGCCGGTCATGTCCGACAAGCCATAGCCGTTTGGCGGGAACGTGCCGACGCGGCTCGTGCCGAGCGCGCCGCCGGCCTTGGCGCTGACGACGGGAAACGGCTGTCCTTGCTGCCCCTGCCAGACGTTGGCCATCTGCCTGCCGCCCGGGGCGAACTGGTCGCCCCAGCTATAGGTGGCCTGCTCCAGTCCGCCCCGCGCCGCGAACTCCCATTCGGCTTCGGTCGGCAGGCGCTTGCCTGCCCACCTGGCATAGGCCTGCGCGTCCTCGTAGGACACCTGGACGACAGGATGGTCGTCCTTGCCTGCGATCGAACTGTCCGGACCCCTGGGATGACGCCAGTCGGCGCCGGGCACGTAGCGCCACCAGGCCGAGTAGTCCTGTAGCGGCACGGGACCACTGGTGCCGACGAAGACCATCGCGCCGGGCACCAGCGCGCTGTCGGGCGGGCGGGGCGTACCGGGCGGGAGCTGGACGCTCAGCGTCGCCCAGTCGGGCTTTCGCTCTGCCGTGGTGACATAGCCGGTGGCCTCGACGAAGCGGCGGAACTCGGCATTGGTGACGTGATGCTGGTCCATCCAGAAGCCATGCACGCGGACCTTGTGGGCCGGGCGCTCGTTGGGCTGGGCCAGCTTGTGGTTGCTGCCCATCAGGAATTCGCCGGCCGGCACCCAGACCATGCCTTGCGGGCCGCGCTGGCCGTCGCCTGCGACGATGTGCGGGCGTTCCGGCGCGGCCGGACCATCGAGCCGGTAAGCGGCACCGACGCCAGCAGCGCCGGTACAGGCCACCAGCAGGAGCATGGGCAACAGGCGGCGCCTTGACTTGCTATCCGGCTGCACGGGTGCGACTTCAGCCGCGGCCGGGCGCTTTCGGGATTTGCTCATGGGTCCTCCTTCCCGCATCCACGGGAGATTGGCCGGCGTCGCTCAGAACGGCGCGTCGCCGATGATGGTTGCCCGCAGCATGCGGCGGCGCGCCGGGAAGTAGTCCTGGACGGCGTAGTGCTGCGTGGCGCGGTTGTCCCAGAACGCGATCGTGTTGGCACGCCAGCGCAGGCGCACCTGGTATTCCGGCGCGCTGGCCTGGCGGAACAGGTAGTGCAGCAGCTCCATTTCGTCGATGCGGAAATCGAAGCCGAAACGATATTGGTCCTCGTGCTTTTCGAGGTAGTTCGACAGGTGCGTGGTAAATGCCTCGTTCACGTACAGGATCTGCTCGCCGGTCTCGGGATGCGTGCGCACGACGGGATGGATCGCCGGCGGGAATTCCTGGCGGCGCTGTTCGCGCTGCCCGGTCGTCATGCGCGAGCCGAAGGCCGGCAGGATGTCATGCACGGCGCACAGCCCGGCAATCTTCTCCTGCACCGCGGCGGGCAGCCCCGCGTATGCCGCGACCATGTTCACCCACAGCGTGTCGCCGCCCACCGCCGGCGATTCGAGGCAGCGCAGCAGCGACCCCATCGACGGCAGCTTGCGCCAGCTCACATCGGTGTGGAAGATGTTCTCGCGCGCGGCCTGCGCGCTGTCGCCGCCCAGCACTACGAGTTCGGGATGGTCGGGATGATGGGGAAACACCGGATGCACTTCGAGCTCGCCGAACCGCCGCGCCAGGTCGACCTGCTCCGCGGCGCTGATGTCCTGGTCGCGGAAGAACAACACCTTGTGCTTCAGCAGCGCCGCGCGCAGGGCCACGTACTGGTCGTCGTCGAGTGGCAGCCGCAGGTCGATATTGCCGATCTCCGCGCCGAGGCATGGGGCGACGGGGTCCACGGTGAATGAAGCCTTGCGGACACCCGCGCGGATGATGGCCGGGCTGCCCTGCGCGGCTGCGTATGCTTGTTCGCTCATATCAGTTTCCCTCGAGGTGGGTTGTTGTTCAGGCGGGCGTGTAGCGCTCGCGCAGGCGTTTCTTGTCGAGCTTGCCCACGCTGGTCTTGTCGATATGGTCGACCAGCAGGATGTGCTCCGGAATCGCGTACTTCGACATCGCGCCGGCGTCGGCCATGGCGGCGAGGTGGTTGCGCACCGCGTCGGCATTCAGCAACTCGCCGGCACGTGGCACGACGAGCGCCATCGGCCGTTCCCCCCACTTCGCGTCCGGCACGCCGATCACGGCCACCTCGGAGACGCCCGCGACCTGCCCGATGGCATCCTCCAGCGCGATGGAAGACACCCACTCGCCGCCGCTCTTGATCACGTCCTTGGCCCGGTCGACCAGATGGAGATAGCCGTCCTCGTCGAAGCGCCCGATGTCGCCGGTATGCAGCCAGCCCCCCTCCCAGAGCGCGGCACTGGCCTCGGGGTTCTTCAGGTAGCCCTGTGTCAGGTAGGGCGTGCGCACCACCACTTCGCCGACCGAGACGCCATCCACGGGCACCGCCTGCATGTCGGCACCGACCACCTTCATCTGCGACAGCAGCACCGGCAACCCGGCCCCGACCCGCACCTCGACTTCCCGTTCATGCCGCGCCTGCGGGTCCCCGATTGCCTCGATCATGTCGCTCTTGATCTGTCCGAGGCTCAGCAGCGGACAGGTCTCCGACATGCCATAGCCGGAGCAGATGTCGATGTTGCGCGCCAGCGCCTGCCGGCACAGCGCGCTGGACAGCGCGCTGCCGCCGATCACCACCTTCCAGCCGGTGAAATCGACGTCCTGTGCCGCCGGCGCCGACAGCACCATATGCAGGACGGTCGGCACGCAGTGCGAGAAGGTGACGCCGTACTTGCGGAACAGGCTCACCAGCTTCGACGGCTCGTAGCGGCCCGGATACACCTGCTGCCAGCCGCACAGCGTGGCGATGTACGGATAGCCCCACGCATGCGCATGGAACATCGGCGTCAGCGGCATGTACACCTCGTCGCGCGAGAAGCGCGCGTTGCGCGTGGCCTGCGAGACCGTGGCCAGCGACGTCAGGCAGTGCAGCACAAGGTCCCGGTGGCTGAACGAGACGCCCTTGGGCTGGCCGGTGGTGCCCGTGGTGTAGAACAGCGTCGCGCGCGTGTTCTCGTCGAACTCCGGGAATTCGTGGGCCGGATCGCCGTCGGCGAGCAGGGCTTCGTATTCGCCCGCCCAGTCGAGTCCCGGCGGCACGTTGCCGTCATCGGTCAGGCACACGATCCGCCTGACGCGCGGCAACTGCGCGCGGATTTCGAGGACGAGCGGCAGGAAGTCGACATTGACGAGCAGCGTCTCCGCCTCGGCGTGGTCGAGCGTGTAGGCGATCTGCCCGGGCGACAGCCGGATGTTCGTCTTCATCAGCGTCGCGCCCAGCATCGGCACGGCGAAATAGGCCTCCAGGTAGCGATGGCTGTCCCAGTCGAGGACCGCCACCGTGCTGCCGTGGCCCACGCCGAGCCGGGCGAGCGCGCTGCCGAGCCGTCCGATCCGCTCGACCAGCGTCGGATAGCCGAAGCGCACGCGGTCGGCGTAGACGATCTCCTTGCGCGAGCGCTGGGCAACAGGTGTGGCCAGTAGTTGCTTGATCAACAGGGGGTAGGCGTATGCGGTCATTGGTGTCTGCTCCGTTCGGTGTCCTGGTCTTGCGGGCTGTCAGCGGATCGAGGCCGGGGCCTGGCCCGGATATTCATTGGCAGGCATGGCATGCCGGCGCACCGACAAGGCGGCCCGGGCCGGATCGATGGCCACGGCGCCTGCGATTGCACTGGCGACCATCAACAGGCCGCAGATGGCGAAGCCGGCCTCGTAGCCCGCACCGCCCGTCATGCCCTGCACGAGGAAGCCGGTAACGAGCGGCGCCAGGACGCCGGCAAACGAGGCGATGGAGTTGTCGATGGCGAGGATGGCGCCGCGCTGCGAAGCCGGCACGACCTCGGCGAGGATGGCCGGTCCCACCGCATACATGATCTGCGTCAGGCCCAGCGTGAGGCCGATCAGCGCGGCCCGCCACAGCGGCGGCACGCCGCCCAGCCACACCAGCATGAATGCCACGCCGCCGATGGCGACGGCTCCCGCTGCCACCTGTCCGCGTGCCGTCCGCGACGACACGCCGCGCGCCAGCAACTGCCGCACCACCCACGACCCGGCGAGGCTGACCGGCAGGCTCATGGCGACGATGCCCGCGTAGAGCCGCCCCGACTCGACAGCGCCGTAGCCGAGCCCCTTCTGGAGATAGGCCGGCAGCCATGTCAGCGTCAGGGCCAGCCCCCAATAGGAGAAGAACTTCATGAACATGCACGCCGCGACCGTGGGTTCGGCCAGCAGTCTGCGGTAGGGCACGTGCAGGCCCTCCTTCGTCTCGCTCCTGGCCGCTTCGGCGCCTTTGCCTTCCTTGCCGAACGCGCCCCAGAGCAGCGCCCACGCGAAGCCGATCGCGGCCAGTGCATAGAAGTTTGCGCGCCATCCCCAGTGCGCCGTGACCAGCGGCATGGCCATGCCTGCCAGCAGCAGGCCGATGGCGCCGCCTTGCGCCAGGCAGGCCACCGGCAGATCGCGCTTCTCGTTGGGAAACCACTTGTAGCAGGCGTGTACCGCGACCGGCCACGCCGGGCCTTCCGCGGCGCCCAGCAGCACGCGTGCCGCCACCAGCACGACGAGGCTGGACGACATCGCCATCGGCACCTGCAGCACCGACCATGCCAGTGCCATCACCAGCAGGATGCCCGTGGTGGACCGGCGGTTGGCCATGAAGCCGCCGGTGACGCCGGCAATGGCGAAGAGCCAGAAGAAGCTGCTGCCGATCAGCCCGAACTGCGCGGGCGACAGGTTCAATTCCGTCATCATCGGCACGGCCAGCAGGCCGACCGCGATCTTGTCCGCGAAATTGATGACCATGTAGACCACGAGCAGCAAGGCCGTGCGCCAGGCCATGGCCGGTTGGTAGGAATTGCTCATGCAAGCTCCAGCGAGGGTGCAGGACGCCGGGCGGCGCCATCGCAGGCGGCCGCCGGGGGAAGACAGAGGGAGGGAATCGCGGCGCGCGGGCCGCGTGGGGCGCGTGGTGCGAGGAAGCCGTGCCCGGTCAGGGCGACGTCACGGTCCTGGTCTCGAGGAACTCGGCCAGCCCTTCCGGCCCGCATTCCCGCCCGTTGCCGGAGGTCTTGCAGCCGCCGAACGGGGCGGCGATGTCCAGCATGGCGCCGTTCAGGAAGATGGCGCCCGCGCGCAACCGGGCCGCCACGCGGCGGGTGCGTTCGGGGTCCGCGCCGGCAACGTAGGCCGCGAGGCCGTAGTCGGTATCGTTGGCGATGGCGATGGCCTCGTCGTCGCTGTCATAGGGAATCATTACGAGCACGGGCCCGAAGATTTCCTCGCGCGCAACCGCCATGCCGTTGTGGACGTCGGCAAGGATGGTCGGCCTCGCATAGAACCCGCGCTCCAGCCCTTCGGGGCGACCGGGGCCGCCTGCCGCCAGCCGCGCGCCCTCTTCGAGGCCGACGCGGATCATGCGCTGCACCTTCCTGTATTGCGCGGCGTTGGAGATCGGCCCCATGGCGGTCTCCGGATCGGCGGGATCGCCCACGCGGATGGCATTGGCCACCGCCGCGGCGACGGACACCGCTTCCTCGTAGCGCTGGCGCGGCACGAGGATGCGCGTGGGCGCGATGCAGGTCTGGCCGGCGTTCATCATGCCTTGCCCCACGCCGGTCGTGACGGCGGACCGCAGGTCGGCATCGTCGAGGATGACCAGCGGAGACTTGCCGCCCAGTTCCTGCGCGACGCGCTTGACCGTCGGCGCGGCGCTGACGGCCACTTCCACGCCGGCGCGTGTCGAGCCGGTGATGGAGACCATGTCGACGTCACGATGCGACGACAGCGCGGCCCCTACCACCCTGCCGTCGCCGAACACCATGTTGAACACCCCTGCCGGCACGCCGGCCGCGTGCAGGATCTCCGCGAACAGCACGGCATCCAGCGGCGCGATCTCGGACGGCTTGAGCACCATCGTGCAGCCCGCCGCGAGGGCGGGCGCGACCTTGGCCGCGATCTGGTTCAGCGGCCAGTTCCACGGCGTGATCAGCGCCGCAACGCCGATCGGCGCGTGGCGGATCGTGCTGCGTCCGCGCTCGCTCTCGAACTCGAAATGACGCAGCGCTTCGAGGGTGGCGTGGATCTGGCCAAGTCCGATGGGTGCCTGCAGGGTATTGCAGAGGGTTACCGGGGCGCCCATCTCCTGCCGCACCGCCTCGGCCAGTTCGCCGATGCGTGACTGGTAGGTGGCCATCACGCGCTCCAGCAGCGCGATCCGTGCCTCGCGCGTGGTGCTCGACCACGCGGGCAACGCCGCCTTCGCGGCCTGCACGGCGAGCCGCGCGTCTTCCTCGGTCCCCATCGCAAGCTGGCCGATCACCGCCTCGGTTGCCGGGTCGGTGATGTCGGCGTACGTGGCGCCGGCCGACGGCGTCACCCACTCGCCGTTGATATAGAACTTGTCCAGCACTTTCATGTTGTCTCCAGTCTGCCCTGCGTCGTCCCGTTCGTCGCCGGGACTTGATGCGCAGACTGTAGGTTTGCCGGTCTGATTCGTCCAATGCATAATAAACATCCACTCAATGCAATGGACGCAACGACGCAATATGGATCTCCGCCGTCTCGGTCATGTCCTGGCCCTCGCCGAGGAATTGCATTTCGCTCGCGCCGCCGCGCGCGTCCACCTCAGCCAGCCGGCGTTCAGCCGCAGCATCCAGGCCATCGAGACGGAACTCGGCCTGCGCCTGTTCGAGCGGGGCGACGCGGAGGTCCGCCCGACCCCTGCCGGGCGGTTTGTGATCGAGGGCGCGCGGAAGCTGCTGTTCGACGCGCGCTGCCTGCAGCGCGATATCGACCTCTACCGGGACGTCGAACTGGGCGACACGGCCTTTGGCGTCGGCCCCTTCCCCGCCGTCACGCTGATGCCGCAGGTCCTGTCCGAATTGCGGCAACGCCACCCCAAGGTCGCCCTGCGGGTGGAGGAAAGCAACTGGAAGCTGTTGCTGGAACGGTTGCGGGCGGAAAGCATCGAGTTCTTCGTCTCGGACACCAACGAGCTTCCGGCAGAAGCGGACCTCTCCATCCGCCTCCTGCCGCCACAGCAGATCGAGTTCTACGCACGCGCGAGCCATCCGCTGGCTGGCGGGCGCTGCACCTTCGGGGAAATCTGGCAATTCGGCCTGGCGTCGGCGACGCCCCCGGCCGTCATGCGGGCCACGCTCGCCGCCACGCTGGGCCACTCAGCCGGCACCGTCGCGCCGGCGCTGGAATGCGACAATTTCGCCATCCCGCGCGCGGTGGCGCTCAACACGGAGGCCGTGCTGGGATGCCCCCGCGCACTGGTTGCCGCCGATGTCGAGGCCGGCGCCCTGGTCAGGCTGGAGGTCTCCGATGCACCGGTACTGATCGTGCGCCCGGGCATCGTGTCGCTGACCGGACGCACCCCTTCACCGATGGCCCGGGCCGCCATGGAATGTGTCGAGCGGGTGGCAAACAGCATCGCGGAATCCTCGGGCGGCCAGGGTCGCTGACCACGCCCCCGGAATTCGCACGATTTGCCCCGTCGCGTGCCCGCCGTGGGCTATCTTGGATGGCAGATCGGCAATCCATCGCCATCGGATTGCAGCGGCAACGCCGGCGCTGACAACTGGCGTGCCGACAACACCGGCAGCCGGACCATCGCCCAGGCCCGGCGCGACGATCTGCCGGGGCGGGCCGAGGGAGCCAATCCACCATGAAGCCACAACCATTTGCGGTCACCCCGGACGCGTACACGCGCGCGCTCAACGTGGTCCACGGTGCTGGCACCGAATACCGCCACGCAGGGTTACGAGGTGTTCCTGCAGCAGGGCGAGGAAGGCAACGGCCCGCCGCCGCACAGCCATGACTGGGACGAGTCGTTCTACGTCACCCGCGGTACGGTCGAGATCGGCTATGACGACAAGGCCCTGGTTGCCACCGCCGGCTGCTTCGTTCACCTGCCGGCGGGCACGGTGCACTACTTCCGCTTCGGCGCGGGCGGCGGCGAAATGATTTCGATGACGAGCCAGAACGGACAGGCATCGCGGCTGTTCACCCGGCTCGACGAGGTGGTGCCGCCGGGACCGCCGGACATTGAGAAACTGTTGGCGGTGGCGCAGGAGTGTGGCGTGAACGTCGCCGGGTGACAGCCATCAGGCTGCCCCCCGGACACGCCAGCGCTGAAGGCAGCGCCGGGAGGCATCGTGCTTTCCCTACCGGTCCCAAAATGTCAAAAATTTGACCCGATTTGTTAAGTCGACCTCCGGCGTTCGCGGATACTTCCTGCGCCGGTCGGTACTCCCGCGAGGGGATGCGAGACCCGGCACATCCACCACAAGGGAGACAAATACATGCCCGTTCGCCCCGCCCTCTTCCGCCTGCGTCGCGTGGCCGCGTGCGCCGTGCTGGCCCTGGCCATGCCCGCCGCGATGGCATGGACCAGCAAGCCAGTACGGGTACTGGTTCCCGCCCCCGCCGGCGGAACCATCGACGTGATGGCCCGCGTGCTGGCCGAACAGATCACGGCCGACCTCGGCCAGCCGGTGGTGGTTGACAACAAGCCGGGCGCGGGCGGCGGCATCGCCATCAGTGCGCTGCTGGCCGCGCCGCCCGACGGCCAGACCATCCTGATCTCGACGACCAACGTCATCACGGAAATTCCGCACGTGATGAAGGTCTCCTTCGATCCGCTGAAGGATCTGAAGCCGATCGCCGCAGTCGCAAGGAGCAGCCTGGTGCTGGTCGGCTCGAGCAAGCTGCCTGCCAGGGACCTGCCCGGGCTGATCCGCTACGTGAAAGCCCACCCGGGAGAACTGAGCTTTGCCTCCTACAGTACGGGCACGGCCGCCCACTACGCCGGCCTGATCATGAACCAGAAGGCCGGACTGGACCTGCAGCACGTACCGTTCGCCGGCTCGCCGCCGGCGCTGACGCAAGTAATGGGCGGACAGATCGCGGTGATGTACGACGGCATGGTGACCTCCCTGCCGATGATCAAGGGCGGCAAGCTGCAAGCCTTTGCGCTGGCGGCGAAGCAGCGCTCGGCACTGTTGCCGCAGGTCCCGACCTTCGCCGAGCTGGGCTATCCGGAGATCGATTTCGGCAACTGGATCGGGGTGTTCGTCTCCTCGCAGGTACCGGCGGAGATGGCCGAGAAAATCCAGGCGGCCGTCTATAAAGCCGCCTCGGTGCAAAGAGTGCGGGACCGGCTCACCGACCTCGGTTTCGAGCCGATGCCGGCGCAGTCACCCTCCCAGCTCTCGCAAGGCCTGCACGCCGAGTACGAGCGCAATGCCGGCATCGTCAGGACTTACCATATCCAGCCCTGATTCCAGCCCTGATTCCAGCGCTGACGCCGCACAGTCGCGAGACCGGCGCCTGCGGGACATCCACAGGCGCCGCGTTGCCGCGTGGTCAGGCGCGCCGCATCAGGCTGTAGCTCTGCGCGCTGGGGCCGAAGTCCGGCATGGTGGCCAGGAACAATGCAAGCGGCACGACGTCTCCGGGTTCCTTGAACCACTCGCCGGGCGGCACCGGCACATCGCGGGTCATGTCCGTCTTCACCGGCCCCGGAATCAGTTCGTTGACGCTGATGTTGTCCTCCTGCAATTCCATCGCGAGGGATTGCGTGAGCATCCACAGGCCGGCCTTGGAGCACGAGTAGGACGAGAACCCCGGATAGGGTTTCTGGCGCTGCCCGGAGCCGATCATGATGATCTTGCCCGCGCCACGCCGGCGCAGGTGGGAAATGGCGGCATGCGCGGTGTGGTAGGCACCGGTGAGGTTGATATCGATGGCCTTGCGCCAGAGTGCGGGGTCGCCGTCCGCGATCCGGCGCAGGTCGAGCGCCACGCCGGCATTCGCCACCACGATATCCACGCCGCCGAAGGCGTCGCTGGCGCGCCGGAAGAGCGTCTCGACCGTCGCGTAGTCCGCCACGTCGGCAGTCTGCGCAATGGCCCGGCCGCCGGCTTCGCGGACCAGCGCGGCAGTCTCGCTGATGCCGTCCTCGCTGCGGGCGCTGCAGACCACCGCGGCGCCGGCGCTGGCGTAGGCCAGCGCAATGGCGCGCCCGATGCCGCGCCCCGCGCCGGTAATGACGGCAACCTTGTCCTTGAGCAGGTCTGGATCGACAGGGTTCATTGGATTCATTGGATTCATGGGTCGGTCTCGCTTTGGCATGCAGTGGGGAGGATGGGTTGCGGCCGCGCATCCGGCGCGGCCTTTGCCCGGTATTCAGAAGGGACGGTCGCCGACCACGGTCGCGCGGTCCATCCTGCGGTGGCACGGCGGGTAGTCCATGACCGCGTAATGCTGGGTGGACCGGTTGTCCCAGATCGCCACGCTGTCCTTCGTCCAGCGCCAGCGGACGTGGTACTCGGGGATCCAGGCCTGGGTGATCAGGTAGCGCAGCAGGTCTGCGGCGCCCGGATTGGCATCCTGGCCGAAGCGCACGCGCTCCGGTGTGTGGAAGTTGGTGATGTGGGTCGTGAAGGCGTTGACGTAGAGGATCTTCTCGCCCGTCTCCGGGTGGGTGCGCACCACGGGGTGTTCCGCGTCGGGGAACTGCGCCCTGAGTGCGAGGCGCTTCTCGATCGGCATGGCGGCCCCGAAGCTTGCCTCGATGCTGTGGCGTGCCCGCAGGTCGGCGATCTGCTCCTTGACGTATTGCGGCAGGTTTTCGTAGGCGAGCACCATGTTGGCCCACATGGTGTCACCGCCCACGGGCGGGCATTCGCGGCAACGCAGGATGCTCGCCAGCGGCGGGGCGTCGCGCCAGCTCGCATCCGTGTGCCACGCATTCTCGTAGCGCGGGGTGGGCACGTCGGGACTCTTGTAGATGCGCACCAGGCCCGGGTGCCCGGGATCGCTGCCCGCTACCGGATGATCCTCCAGGTCGCCGAAGCGGCGTGCGAAGGCCACGTGCTCCGCGGCGGTGATGTCCTGGTTGCGCAGGAACAGTACGCGGTGCCGGATCAGGGCCTCGCGGATGCCGGCGAAGACGCCATCGTCGTGAATGGCATCGGCCAGGCTGACGCCCGTCAGTTCGGCGCCGATGGAACAGGTTAGTTGCTCGACTCGCATGGTCTCCCCGATTGGTTTCCCAGTGGACTGGCCTACGGGGAAAGTATTGAAGAACCGGCGGCTGACGCGTTGACATTGCGGGGCAGCAACTTTTCATTTTGGGGCACCCGGGGGAACTCCTATGTCCAAGACATTGCTGCAACATGTGGATCTCACCGACTTCGTCGACGTGTCGCGACAGGTTGGGCTGGACCCCTACCGGCAGCTGCGGCACGCGGGGATCAGCCCGACGGCGCTGGTCGATCCACAGATCCGCGTGGCGGCGAAATCGGTGGTGCATTTGCTGGAGGACTCGGCGAAGCTCGCCGGCGTGCAGGACCTGGGCCTGCGCGTGGCCGAAGCCAGGCAACTGACGACGCTCGGCCCGCTGTTGATCGTGATGCGCGAAGGCGCCACGCTGCGCAAGGCGCTGGAATCGATGGCCCGCTACCTGCACCTGCTGAACGAAGCGATGGACCTGCGCATCGAGGTCGTGGGCGATATCGCCACCGTGAGGCTGGAGTTCCTGGTGAGCGTCCCCGGCACCATGCGCCAGTCGGCGGAATTCATCATCTGTCTCTGGTTCCGCCTCCTCAGGCTGGTGTCCGGCAAGGCATGGAATCCGCGCGCCGTCTGCTTTACGCATAGCGCACCGGCCAGCCTCGTTTCGCATCGTCGCCTGTTCGGCGTACCGGTCCGGTTCGACCAGGATTTCAATGGCATCCTGCTGTCCGCCGCGGACCTCGACGTGGAAGGGCCTGCCTACGATGCCGCGCTGGCCCGTCACGCACGGGTGTTCCTCGACAGCAAGCTGGCCCAGGCCGATGCCACGATGCCGGACAAGGTGCGGAAGCTGGTATTCGCGCTGCTGCCGACCGGCGAATGCGGTGCGGAGCAGGTGGCCCGGCAACTCGGCATCGACCGCAAGACGATGCACCGGCATCTCGCCGCGCACGGGCAGCACTTCATGTCCGTGGTGGATGGAGTCAGGGGTGACCTGGTGACGCGATACGTCAGGAACGGCAGGCGGCCGCTATCGGACGTGGCCATCCTGCTGGGCTTCTCCTCGCTGAGTGCTTTCTCCCGGTGGTTCTCCACGCGGTTCGGCTGCAGCGTATCGACATGGCGCCAGCAGCAATCGCCCGCGGGCACGGCGGGCACGGTGGAAGCGGCATAGCGTGCGGGACGGCGCCGCCGGCGCGCCCGCAACGCAAATGCATCGCGCTCCAGCCCCCCGGGAACGCCTACGCCTGCATCCGCTGCCGCAGCACCGACCTCAGGTCCTCGCCATACCCGGTGAGCGCACCGCCGTCCACGGCAAGCATCTGCCCGGTGATCATGTCCGCCCGCTCGCTCGCGAGAAAGGACACCGCCTCGCCAATTTCCATCGGCGAGCAGAATCGCCCCAGGGGGATGGTGCGCTTGATCAGCGCTTCACGCTTTTCGGGCGAGGCATAGGCCTCGATGGCAGGCGTCAGGATGCCGCCCGGGCATACCGCGTTGACATTGATGCGCTGGTCCGCCAGTTCCCACGCCAGATGTTGCGTCAGCCCCGTAACGGCGTGCTTCGAGGCGGTGTATTCCACGCTGCTGAAGAACGCCATGCGGATGCCGGCGATGGAATCGATATTGACGATCTTGCCCTTGCCCTGCGCGTTCATCGCGGGAAGGACTGCCTGGCAGCAGAACAGGATGCCCTTGGCGTTCACGCCCATGACGCGGTCCCAGTTCTCCTCCGTAATGTCCCGCGCGTGCGCGGACTCGCCGCCAACGCCCGCGTTGTTGACCAGGATATCGATGGTCCCGAACGCCTCCAGCGCCTGGCTGGCCATGGCCAGCGTGTCGGCCTTCCTCGAAACGTCCGCGCGGATGGCGATGGCCCGCTTCCCCTCCGGGTCAATGCTCGCAGCCACGCGCTGGGCGGCTTCCAGGTTCAGGTCGACCAGCGCAACCTTCGCGCCTTCACGCGCGAGTACGCGCGCGATACCTTCTCCGCCGCCCTGGCCGGCACCGGTGATGACTGCAACCTTGTCCTTCAACTCCATTGTCGTCTCCTTGCCTGTCTGCGTTCGATGGAAAGCCCGCACATCGCTGGGCGGGCTGCCTTCGTCCGAGTATCCGGCAACGAGGCGAAGCGCTTTGACAATACGGGGCGCCTGATTGACATTTTGGGGCGTTCAGGGAAATCCCCGTCGGGAGCGCGGGGCAGATCGAGTCGCCCGGCAAGGCCGTGGACGGCCGACGTTCCCCGCGACTGTTCCGCGACTGGTTCCCCGCGACTACTTCGGCGCCAGCGCCGCCGCCTCCGCCGCGCAATCGCGGTTCGGCGGCAGGCCCTTGGCGCGCACGGCCTGCACTTCCTCGCGGGCGGCGGCGAGGTCCGCCTGGAAGCCCGGATCGGACTGCAGCCGCGCCACCGTGGCGGCCGCCATGATGCGGCCCCCGTTGACGTCGCTCTGCCAATGCGCGTTGCATGCCACGCGGCTGTCCCCGAAGGCGAGCCCGCGCGCCAGGATGGCGTTCTGCCGCTCCGGTGCGACCTCGGTCAGCACCAGCGCCCACGCCCAGCCGGCCGTGCTGTGGCCGGACGGATAGGAGCCGTCCTTCCTCAGTTCCGCGTCATGGGACGGCGTGCACAGCGGCGTGCTGGTCGCCACGAACGGGCGCGTGCGCTTGTAGTAGTCCTTCGCGCGGTAGGTCGACAAACCCGCATCGACCAGCGTGCGCCGCAGCAGCATGTAGAGGTGCGGCGTCTGTGCCTCGCTGATGGGCGCGTTCAGGGCGCACGAGAACGTGCCCGCGGCGGCGGGGAACTGGAGGTCGGCATCGAGCTGCGCCTGCTTCCAGCGCGGCGAGTCGGGCCGGGCAAACCCGGTCTGGGCCTGCCGCGCGGTGTCCTTGTCCAGCGCGAACGCCGCGGAGTCCGCAGCCGGAGGCGGTGGCAACAGGGCGAGACTGTCGGGGCGCGCCTCGGCAGGCAGGTAGCCGGCCGGAATGCCCGGGCGCAGCTCGGGCACCTTGGCGGACTGGGTGGTGGGGGCGCAGGCCGCCAGCAGGCTCAGGGCGGCGGCGCCCGTCAGGGCAACGACAGTGGAACGGTGACGCATGGGAGCGGTCATCGGGCAAATCTCCTCGGCAGTGTTGTTCGACTTGTATGTGGCTTGCGGGGGAGATTATGCCGTCTCCGTGCGGGCGGAGGTCGGACTCCGGTCGGACTCGGGTCGGGCTCAGGTCGACAGCAGCGCCAGCAGGGCCGCCTGCGCGCACTCCCCGCCCCGTCCGCGCCTGCGCCGGTAGCGGCCGTCCGCTTCAAGGTTCCAGGTGTCGCGCTTGTCGTGCAGGTAGGTCCGCAGGCCCTCGGCGAGGATGCGCTTCCTGAGGCGCCGGTCGAGGATCGGGAAGCAGATCTCGATGCGCCGGAACATGCAGCGGCCCATCCAGTCGGCGCTGGACAGGAACACGTCGCCGGCCTTGTCGTTGTGGAAGTAGAAGATGCGCGAATGCTCGAGGAAGCGGCCGACCACGGAGCGCACGCGGATGTTCTCGGACATCCCCGGCACGCCGGGCCGCAGCGCGCAGGCGCCGCGCACGAGCAGGTCGATGCGCACGCCGTCGCGCGAGGCGTCGTAGAGCGCCTGGATCAGCTTCGGCTCGACCAGCGCATTCATCTTGGCGATGATCCAGCCCTTGCGCCCCGCCTTCGCATGTTCGGCCTCGCGCTGGATGGCCGCCAGCAGTCCCTTCTGCAGCGTGAACGGCGACTGCCACAGGTGGTTCAGCTCGGTGAGCTGCCCCAGCCCGGTCAGCTGGGCGAACACGTGGGCCACGTCGGCGGTGATCCCCTCGTGACAGGTCAGGAGCCCGAAGTCCGTATAGGTGCGCGTGGTCTGGCTGTGATAGTTGCCGGTGCCGAGGTGCGCGTAGTGGCGCAGCCCCTTGCCCTCGCGCCGCACCACCAGCACCATCTTGGCGTGCGCCTTGTAGCCCACCACGCCGTAGACCACATGCGCGCCGGCCTCCTCGAGTTGCGCGGCCCAGCCGATGTTGGCCTCCTCGTCGAAGCGCGCCATCAGCTCCACCACCGCCGTCACTTCCTTGCCCTGCCGGGCCGCCTGGATCAGCGCCGACAGCAGCACGGAGTCGGCGCCCGCGCGGTAGACGGTCTGGCGGATGGCCACCACGTCGGGGTCCTGCGCGGCCTGGCGGACGAAGTCCACCACGGGCGAGAACGACTGGTACGGGTGGTGCAGCAGGATGTCGCCCTCGCGCATGGCGCGGAAGATGTCGGGCTGGTGCTGCAGGACCTTCGGCAGGCCCGGACGGAACGTCGGGTACTTGAGATCGGGGCGGTCGACCTCGTCGGGCACCTGCAGCAGCCGCACGAGATTGACGGGGCCGTTGACCGAGAACACCTCGGCCGCCGCGAGCCCGAACTGCGCCTGCAGGAAGGCCGTCATCGCGGCGGGGCAGTTGTCGGCCACCTCCAGCCGGACCGTGTCGCCGAAATGCCGCTGCGGCAGTTCGCCCTGCAGCGCGGCGCGCAGGTTCTTCACTTCCTCCTCGTCGACGAAGAGTTCGCTGTTGCGCGTCACGCGGAACTGGTAGCAGCCGTTCACGATCATGCCGCTGAAGAGTTCGCCCACGTGCGCGTGCAGGATGGAGGACAGGAACACGAAGCCATGCCGGCACCCCGACACCTCCGGCGGCAGCGCAATTACACGCGGCAGCGCGCGCGGCGCCTGCACGATGGCGTTGCCCGCGCGGCGTCCGAAGGCGTCCTCCCCTTCGAGCTGCACGGCGAAGTTCAGGCTCTTGTTGAGCACGCGCGGGAACGGGTGCGCCGGGTCCAGCCGGATCGGCGTCAGGACCGGCATCAGCTCGTCGAAGAAATATTCGCGGATCCAGTCGGCCTGCGCCGGCGTCCATGACGGCCGCCGCAGGAAGCAGATCTGCTCGGCGGCGAGTGCCGGGATCAGGACCTCGTTGAACATCTGGTACTGCCGCGTCACCAGTTCGCGCACGCGGGTGTTGATCAGGGCGTAGGTCGTCTGCGGCGTCAGCCCGTCGGGCCCGGTGACCGGGGACTGCAGCAGGCACTTCTCCTTCAGCCCCGCCACGCGGATTTCGTAGAACTCGTCGAGATTGCTGCTGAACAGGCACAGGAAACGCAGGCGTTCCAGCAGCGGGATGGTGGGGTCGACCGCCTGGTCGAGCACCCGCCAGTTGAATTCGAGCTGGCTCAGTTCGGGATTGACGAAGCGCTCGTTGCCGTTCAGCGGCATGTCCGGCGCCGCATCGGGTGCGGCCGCCGCAACGCCTGGCACGAGGGACAGCACGTCCTGCGTAGAGATCGATTCGTCTTCCATGGGGCTGGGAAAGAGGCCGGCGAGGTTTCTATTATTAGCCCGCCGGACCGATTTCGATGTGCTGCGCGGCGCGCTTGCGCAGATAAAAGTCGCTCGCCTGAAAAAATCGCTTGCAATTCAATCGTGCGCTATCTATATTCCTGTCCATGGACACACGCACTGACAAACGCGGGAACGAAGGCAAGGACAGGAGCAGCGCCGCCGCCACACTGGCCGGCAAGGACGCCCTCCTGCTGGAGCACCAGTTCTGCTTCGCCGTGTACTCGACCTCGCTGGCGCTGAACAAGCTGTATCGCAAGCTGCTCCGCCCGCTCGGCCTGACGTACCCGCAGTACCTGGTCATGCTGGTGCTGTGGGAAACCGATGCGCAGACGGTGTCCGACATCGGCGCGCGGCTGTATCTCGATTCCGCCACGCTGACGCCGCTGCTCAAGCGCCTGGAAGCGCAGTCGCTGGTCACCCGCGAGCGCGACAGCCGGGACGAGCGCCAGGTCATCATCCGCCTGACCGACGCCGGGCGGGCGCTGAAGACGCCGGCGCAGCGGGTGCCCGAAGCGCTGTTGTGCGCATCGGCGTGCGATATCCCGACGCTGGTGTCGCTGAAACGCGAACTCGACACGTTGAGGGCGCGGTTCGCCGAGGAAGGCGAGCCGGACTGATTTCGTGGCACTGTCGTAAGAGGCATCGGCCCCTGCCGGTTTCTCCTGCGCGCCGATGGCGCCGGATATATATAGCGCGCTATTTAAACGGACGCTACCCAATTGGCGGCCGCTTGTTTCTCCCCCTACCTCTTGAAGGAGCATTGCCATGTCGATCGAAAAAGTCCTCTACCGTGCCCAGGCCCAGGCTACCGGAGGCCGTGACGGCCGCGCCGTGTCGTCGGACAACGTCCTGAACGTCCGCCTGACCACGCCCCGCGAACTGGGCGGCGCGGGCGGCGAAGGCACCAACCCCGAGCAGTTGTTCGCCGCCGGCTACTCCGCCTGTTTCCTCGGTGCGCTGAAGTTCGTCGCCGCGAAGGAGAAGGTGGCGCTGCCCGCCGATGCGTCGATCACGGGTGAAGTCGGCATCGGGCCGATCCCGACCGGCTTCGGCATCGAGGTCGACCTGACGATCTCGCTGCCGGGTGTCGACCGCCAGGTCGCGCAGGCCCTGGTCGAGAAGGCCCACGTCGTCTGCCCGTATTCGAACGCGACGCGCGGCAACATCGACGTGCGCCTGACGCTGGCGTAACGCCTCGAAGGGCCGAGCGCCCGTCACAACGAGAAAGGGCTTCCGCTACCGGAAGCCCTTTCTGCCGTCTGTCCCGCCTGATGGACTACAACTGGACTACAGCTCGCGTGCGATCAGTTCCTTCATGATCTCGTTCGACCCGCCATAGATCTTGCTCACGCGCGCATTCACGTACATGCGGGCGATGGGGTACTCCATCATGTAGCCGTAGCCGCCATGCAGTTGCAGGCATTCGTCGATGATCTCGCACGAGCGCTGCGTACACCACCACTTGGCCATGGCCGCCGTACCCGGATCGAGCTCGCCGCGCAGGATCTTGCCCATGCAGTCGTTGACGAAGCTGCGCGCGATGGTCGCGTTGGTGCGGCACTCGGCGAGCTTGAAGCGCGTATTCTGCAGGTCGAGCAGCGCCTCGCCGAACACCTTGCGGTTGCGCACGTATTCGACGGTCAGGTCGAGGGCGCGCTCCATCGACGCCAGCGCGCCGATGGCGATGATCATGCGCTCCTGCGGCAGTTGCTGCATCAACTGGTAGAAGCCCTTGCCCTCTTCCGTGCCGAGCAGGTTCCCGCACGGCACGCGCATGTCGTCGAAGAAGAGTTCGGCGGTGTCCTGGCCCTTCTGCCCCATCTTCTCGAGGATGCGGCCGCGCCGGAAGCCTTCCTGGCCGTCGGTCTCGACCACCACGATCGACACGCCGCGCGAACCCGCCTCCGGATCGGTCTTGCAGACCACCAGGATCAGGTTGGCGTGGTAGCCGTTGGTGATGAAGGTCTTCGAGCCGTTGACCACATAGTGATCGCCGTCGCGCAACGCGCGCGTCTTCACGTTCTTCAGGTCCGACCCCGCGCCCGGCTCCGACATGGCGATGGCCGCCACGAGTTCGCCGGTCGCCATCTTCGGCAGCCACTTGCGCTTCTGCGCCTCGGTGCCGTAGCGCAGGATGTAGTGCGCCACGATGCCGCTATGGACATTGGTGCCGAGGCTGCTCACGCCGGCGCGCGACTGCTCCAGCGTGATGATGGCCTCGTGCGCGAACGTGCCGCCACCGCCGCCGTATTCCTCCGGGATGCTGGCGCACAGCATGCCCATCGCGCCGGCCCTTTGCCACACGTCGCGGTCGATGTACTGCTGCTTCCACCAGCGTTCCTCGTGCGGCGCGAGTTCGCGCTCGATGAACTTGCGGATGCCGTCCTGGAACATGGCCAGGTCTTCGTCAATCCAGGGCATCGTGTTGGTCATGGTCATGGTGTCTCCTTTTTCTTGTTGTCTATTTTCCGGTCCACACGGGCTTGCGCTTTTCTGCGAAGGCCGCCGCCCCTTCCCGCGCATCGGCGGAGGCGAAGACCGGGTCGATCAGCGGCTTCTGGCGCACGAACATCTCCTCGCGGGTCCAGTCGCCCGACTGCGCGACCACCTGCTTGCTGGCGGCGATGGCGAGCGGACCGTTGGCGCCGACCGCCGCGGCCAGTTGCAGTGCGGCGTCGAGCGCGCCGCCGGCGTCGGTCAGGCGGTTGACGAGGCCGAGTTCATGGGCGCGCGTGGCCGGGAGCATGTCGCCGGTCAGCGAGTATTCCATTGCCACGTGGTACGGCACGCGGCGCGGCAGGCGCATGAGGCCGCCGGCGGCGGCGGCCAGGCCGCGCTTGACCTCGGGCAGGCCGAACTTCGCTTCGCGCGACGCCACCACCAGGTCGCACGCCAGCACCAGCTCGAAGCCGCCGGCCAGCGCATAGCCCTCGACGGCGGCGATCAGCACCTTGCGCGGCGGGCGCTCGGTCACGCCGCCGAAGCCGCGGCCCGGGATGCTCGGGCGCTTGCCGGCAAGGAAGCCCTTCAGGTCCATGCCGGAGCAGAAGGTGCCGCCCGCGCCGGTCAGCACGGCGATGCTCAGGTCGTCGCGCGCGTCGAGTTCGTCGAGGGCGGCGGCGATCCCGGTAGCCGTCTCGAAGTCCATCGCATTGCGGGCTTCGGGGCGGTTGATGGTCAGCACCATCACGTTGCCGCGAATCTCCTTGTGAAGCGTATCGCTCACGGTGTCTCCTCTCTTTGTCTTTCGTGGCAGGACGGCTCAGCGCGCGGCCATGCGGATGGCGCCGTCCAGGCGGATGGTCTCGCCGTTCAGCATCGTGTTCTCGAGGATGTGCATGGCGGTCGAGGCGTACTCGTCCGGCGCACCGAGCCGGGCCGGGTGCGGGACCATGGCGCCCAGCGAGGCCTTCACGTGGTCGGGCAGGCGGGCCAGCAGCGGCGTGTCGAACAGGCCCGGGGCGATGGTGCAGACGCGGATCATGCGCTGCGCCAGGTCGCGCGCGGCGACGATGGTCATGCCGACGATGCCGGCCTTGGCGGACGAATACGGGATCTGGCCGATCTGGCCTTCATAGGCGGCCACCGAGGCGGTCAGCACGCAGACGCCGCGTTCGCCGTCCACCGGCTCGTTGGCCGCCATGCGTGCCGCGCCGAGGCGCAGTGCGTTGAAGGTGCCGATCAGGTTGATGCGCACCACGTGCTCGTACTTCTCCAGCGAGCCGGGCGTGCCGTCCTTCTCCACCACGCGCACCGGCGCGCCGAGGCCGGCGCAATGCACCAGCGCGCGCAGCGGGGCCAGGGCAACGGCGGCGTCGAACACGCGGTTCATCTGGTCGGTGTCGGTCACGTCGGCCTGCACGAAGACGGCGCGGCCGCCCAGTTCGTCGAGCGCGGCGGCGCCGCGTTCCTCCGACACGTCGGCGATCACGACCTTGACGCCCTTCTCCACAAGGCGGCGGGCACTGGCGAGGCCGAGGCCCGAGGCACCGCCGGTGACGACGGCGGACATGGTGTGGTCGAGTTTCATGCTTGTCTCCTTTGTATTTGTGGGTGAAGGGGGCGTCAGATCCGTTCGATGATGGTGGCGTTGGCCATGCCGCCGGCTTCGCACATCGACTGGATGCCGAAGCGCTCGCCGCCGTCCTCCAGCGCGTGCAGCATGGTGGTCATCAGGCGCACGCCCGAGGCGCCCAGCGGATGGCCCAGCGCGATGGCGCCGCCACGCGGATTCAGGCGCTCGCCGTCAGCCTTCATGGTCTTCTGCCAGGCCAGCGGCACGCTGGCGAAGGCTTCGTTGATCTCGTAGTGGCCGATCTGGTCGAGCGTCATGCCGGTCTTGGCCAGTACGCGCTGCGTGGCGGGGATCGGGGCGGTCAGCATCTCCAGCGGATCGGCGCCCACCACGTCGAAGCCGACGAAGCGCGCGCGCGGCTTCAGGCCCAGCTTCGTCGCCATGCGCTCGCTGACGATCAGCATGGCCGCGGCGCCGTCGCTGATCTGCGAGGCGTTGCCGGCGGTCACGTTCCAGCCGATCTGCGGGAAACGCTGGCTCAGTGCCTCGTTGCGGAAGGGCGACTCCAGCGTGCCGAGGCGCTCCACGGTGGTGTTGGCGCGGATGGTCTCGTCCTGCTCGACCGTGCCGTTCGGCGTGCGGATCGACACGATCTCGCGCCGGAACCCGCCCGCTTCCTGCGTGGCGGCGGCGCGCTGGTGCGAGCGTGCCGAGAAGCTGTCCATGTCATGGCGGGAGAGCTCCCACTTGGCAGCCACCAGTTCGGCCGCCACGCCCTGCCCCACCAGGCCCGGCGCGTAGCGTTCCTCGAACGACGGGCCGTACGGATTCTGGCCGATGCGGGCCGCGCCCATCGGCACGCGGCTCATCGACTCGATGCCGCAGGCGATCACCACGTCATACGCGCCGGCCATCACGCCCTGCGCGGCGAAATGCACGGCCTGCTGGCTGGAGCCGCACTTGCGGTCGATGGTGGTGGCGGGCACGTGCTCCGGGAAGCCGGCGGCCAGCCAGGCCACGCGGCCCACGCCGGCGGACTGCTCGCCCGCCTGCGTCACGCAGCCGGTGATGACGTCGTCCACCAGCCCCGCGTCGAGGTTGTTGCGCCTGACCAGCGCGGCCAGCACCTGCGCCAGCAGTTCCGTGGCGTGCAGTTCGGTGAAGGCCGAGCCGGGCTTGGAACGGCCAAGCGGCGAACGGATGGCATCGACGATGAAGGCTTGCTGCATGAACGTGTCTCCTGGAACGGTGTGAAAAATGAGATGGCTGGCTCAAAATACCGCCTTTGGCGACATATATTCGGTCAGGTCAGGGGCAAAAGTCCAGCATCCCGGTTCGAAATTTCGCTTGACCAATGCTTTTTTTGAAGTAGAGAATCAGTTTTATGAGACAACAGTTCCAAAAAATCGCAAGGGAGTGCCTGCCATGACACCTGTGCAATCCCCTGCCGCCCCGGCGGCCGGCCCGGCGGAAACCGAGCAGGAAGGCCGCCTCGTCAGCGCGCTGGCGCGCGGCATCGGCATCCTTGGCTGCTTCTCGACCACCGTCCAGGAACGGTCCGGCAAGGAACTGATGGAAATGACGGGGCTGCCCAAGCCCACGCTGTTCCGCCTGCTCGACACCCTGTGCGAGCTCGGCCTGCTGCGCTATTCGGAGCGCCTGTCGAAATATGTGCCCGGTCTCGGCCTGCTCAACCTGGCGGCCCCGGCGCTGGCGCGCATGACCATCCGCCAGCTCGCGCGCCCGCTCATGCAGGAACTGGCCGACCACATCGGCGGCCAGGTCCAGCTCATGGCGGCCCATGGCAGCAATCTCTGCTACGTGGAGGTGATACAGGGCGCCGGCTGCCAACTGTTCCGCTCGGAAGTGGGCATGCCGCTCTCGCTGTCGCGCACGGCCTCCGGCCGAGCGTACCTGTGGCTGATGCCGGAGGCCGAGCGCAAGGCCTGGCTCGATGACTTCGCGCGCCGCCACCCGACCCAGCAGGCCTGGCTCGAGGACAGGATGGCCGATGCCGCCCGCGACCTGAGGGAGCACGGCTTCTGCCGCGGCCATGGCGACCTGCACCGCGAGATCGAGACCATTGCCGTCCCCATGCTCAAGCGCCGCGACGGCGAGGCATGGGTGCTGGCAGCGGCGGTGCCCGTCTACAGCGAGCAGAGCAAGCGGCTGGTGGAAGACCTCGGCCCGCGCCTGCTCACGCTGATGCGCAACGTGGAGGCATCGCTGGGCGCCTAGTCCACTAGCAACACCCTTTTTCGACACGCAGGAGGAGACGACCTGTCATGAACACGCTGCACGACTGGGCACGACAACAGCCGGACAAACCGGCCCTGATCCAGACCGAGACCGGCCATACCATCACCTTTGGCGAGCTGGACGCACGCGCCATCCGCGCCGCCAGATGGCTGGTTTCGCGCGGGCTGGAAGCCGGCGACTGCATCGCCCTGCTGGTGGAGAACCACCCCGGGCTGATCGAGCTGGCATCCGCCGCGCGGCGCGTGGGCCTGTACTACACGGCCATCAATACGCACCTGGCGCCGGCCGAAGCCGCCTATGTGCTGAAGGATTGCGGCGCGCGCCTGCTGATCGTCTCGCCCGCCATGCTGCCGCTGGTGGAAGCCGTGCGCGCCGCCGATCCCCACGCGCGCGGCGTGCCGGTATTCGTCTTCGCCGGCGCGGCAGCGTTGCCGGAAGGCTGCGACGACTACGAAGCCGCCCTCGCCCCGTTCGACGCCGAAGGCACCCTGCCGGCCCGCCCGCTGGGCCGCGACATGCTCTATTCGTCCGGCACCACCGGCCACCCCAAGGGCATCCGCCGCGCGCTCACCGCCTACGAAGACCGCGACAAGCCCGAGCCGGAAGTGGAAGCCTGGCGGCGTTCGTTCGGCTTTGACGAACACACGGTCTACCTGTCGACGGCGCCCTTCTATCACGCCGCGCCGCTGCGCTACATCATGCGCATCCTCGACCACGGCGGCAGCTGCGCGGTGATGGCGAAGTTCGACGCCGAGTCCTCGCTGGCCGCCATCGCGCGCTACCGCATCACACACAGCCAGTGGGTGCCGACCATGTTCGTGCGCCTGCTCGGCCTGCCCGACGACACGCGCCGCCGGTACGACCTCTCGTCGATGAAGGTCGCCATCCACGCCGCCGCACCCTGCCCGGTCCACGTCAAGCAGGCCATGCTCGACTGGTGGGGCGACGTCCTCCACGAATACTACGCGGGCTCCGAGGGCGCGGGCATGACGTCCATCGGGCCGCTCGACTGGCGCCGCTATCCGGGCTCGGTGGGCCGCGCCACGGCCGGCGTCATCCACATCGTGGGCGACGACGGCAACGAACTCCCGGCCAATGAAGTCGGCATGATCTACTTCTCGGGCCTGGCCAGTTTCTCGTACTACAACGACCCCGAGAAAACCCGCTCGGCCTACAACGACAGGGGCTGGGCCACCTACGGCGATCTCGGCTACGTCAACGAGGAGGGCTACCTGTTCCTGAGCGACCGGCGCGCCGACCTGATCCTGTCGGGCGGCGTGAACGTCTATCCGCAGGAAATCGAGAGCGTGCTGATGCAGCACCCGGCCGTGGCCGACGTGGCCGTGATCGGCGTGCCCGATGCGGAATTCGGGGAAGTGCCCAAGGCGGTGGTGGAATTGCGCGACGGACAAGTCGCCACGCCGGCGCTGGCGCAAGAGATCGTCGACTTCTGCCAGGGCAGGCTGGGCCGCCTGAAGCTGCCGAGGACGATCGTCTTCGACGAACGCCTGCCTCGCACGCCCACCGGCAAGCTGCTGCGCCGCGAGCTGAAGGCCAGCCACCGGTCGCAGCCGCAGTCCGGGCACGCCGTGCGCACCGCGCGCGCCTGATGCATCCGGGGGCGCTCCGGCGCCTCCGGCCGGCCTTTACTGTGCGAAGCTCCCGAGCCTGCCTTCGGCCTCGGCGACGATATTCCGGATGACCTCGGCGGCGGACGGAATGTCATGCACGAGGCCAACCGCCTCTCCCGCGATGACTGCGGCCACGTTGAAATCGCCTTGTTCACGGGCCTGGCGATAGCGCTCGGCCTCTTGCGGGCGTTGCAGCAGTGCGGTTTCGCGTCCTTCCCACTCTTGCGAAAAACTGTTCCTCAGCACGCGCCCGCTGTAGGGTGCAGGCCAGACATTGCGGCGCGCGATGTCGAACAGGATGCCGCGGATCGTTTCATCTCCGGCGGCCGACACGATCCGCGCCTTGGCGTCGGGATGGCCTGCGGATTCGACCGTCGCGTAGAAACGCGTTCCCATCAACACACCGCTCGCCCCGAGCATCAATGCCGCCGCCAATCCGCGTCCGTCCGCAATGCCGCCCGCTGCCACGACAGGCACATCGCCGCACAGATCGACAACCTCCGGCACGAGCGTGAACGTCCCCCGGGAACACGCGTGACCCGCGCCGTCCGCGCCCTGGGTGACGATGATGTCGGCGCCACATGCAAGGGCTTCCCGCGCCTGGGCTACGGCTTGCACCCCACAGATCAGCAGGGCGCCGCTGCGCTTGATGGTGTCGGCATGCGGCGCAGGGTCGCCGAACGTGAGCATGACCGCCGCGGGCTTGCGTTCCAGGGCAAGGTCGAGACAGCGCGGATTCCGCGCCAGGCTCCAGGCGATAAAGCCGACTCCGACCCGCGTATCGCCGGCGGCATCGAACTGCCGTTCCAGCCAGCCTTCGTCGCCATACCCGCCCCCGATCAACCCGAATCCGCCCGCAGTCGACACGGCGGCGGCAAGCTTTCCATCGGCGACGAGGTCCATCGGCGCCAGCAGGAGAGGATGGGCGATCCCAAGCAGTGCAGTCAGCCGGGTGTCGATTGCCATGATCGCCTCCTTGCAACAGCCAGGCGACCGCGTGGAATTCGCGTCAGCAAACTCGGGGCCAGCCAGAAGCATTCATTGTCGGACACGAAGAAGGCTAGTCAAGGAGACGCACACATGCCTCCTGCCACGCTGCACAAGGCTTGTCTAAATTCCATGTTTCCAATAACATGGAACTATGGAAGAAACCGAAATCGTCCGCTCCCTTGCTGCCCTGGCCCACGGCCTGCGCCTGCAGGTGTTCCGCATGCTGGTCGTGGCCGGCAAGTCCGGCTTGACGCCGGGTGCCATTGCCGGGCAGATCGAAATCCCGGCAGCAACCTTGTCCTTTCATTTGAAGGAACTGCTGCACGCGGGCCTGATCACGCAGGAGCGCGAGGGCCGGAACCTGATCTATCGGGCGGCGTTCGACCGGATGAATGCGTTGCTGGGGTTCCTGACGGCCAATTGCTGCCAGGGGGAGCCCTGCCTGGAAATGTCCAATAGTGCCTGCGAATGCTGAAGGAGAGAGTTGAATGAAGCGCTTTCACGTCCACATCCACGTCGATGACCTCGACAAGAACATTGCCTTCTACACGAAGCTCTTTGCGACCGAACCGACCCGTGTGGAGAGCGACTACGCCAAGTGGATGCTCGAGGATCCTCGCATCAACTTCGCCATTTCCACGCGTGGCGAACGCGCGGGCGTGGACCATCTGGGCTTCCAGACCGACGATCCTGCCGAACTGGCGGAACTGAAGGCGCGTGCCGAATCCGCCGACCTGGCCCTTCTCGATGAAGGCGAAACGACGTGCTGCTATGCGCGCAGCGACAAGCACTGGGTCAGCGATCCGCAGGGCATCGCCTGGGAGCACTTTCACACGCTCGGAAACGTTCCCGTGTTCAGCGAGGGCAAACGCGAACAAGGCGCTGCGGAAGCCTCCGCCTGCTGTGCCCCGCGGGCACCGAAGGGCAAGCCCGTCGGCGTCGCCGTGAAGTCCGGCAATTCATGCTGCTGACGAGGGACGGAATGATCGGGAAGGTCTGCAACGTCCCGTACCGGATCCCGCTGCCCGCGAGGGGACGGCGGACCAGAAGCGGCACGCTGAGGCGCCGTATCGAATTGTCCCTCTCCCTTCCCATCGCCAGACTCGATGCCGTGGCGCTGCAGACCGCCGTGCGCGACATCGGGATACGCTGACCATCGCCCCCCGGCAGCACTCATGACTACCAACGTTCTGATTCTCTGTACCCACAACTCCGCCCGCAGCGTCCTGGGCGAAGGCATGCTGAACCACTGGGCCCGGAAGCTCGGCAAGGATGTCCGCGCCTTCAGCGCGGGAAGCGCGCCCAGCGGGCGTATCAATCCTTTTGCGATCGGGACGCTGCAAGACGCCGGCGTCGACGTCGGCGGCTATCGCAGCAAGAGCTGGGACGAGTTCACCGGCGAGGGCGCCCCAGGGATGCGCATCGTCATCACGGTGTGCGACAGTGCCGCCGCCGAGCAGTGCCCATACTGGCCCGGCAGCCCGGTCAAGGTGCACTGGGGCTATGCCGACCCGTCCAACGCATCGGGTGGCGATGAGGGAAAGCGGCTCGCCTTCGCACTCACGAGGCAGGCCATCGGCTACCGCATGCTGCAACTGCTGGCGCTGCCGCTGGATTCGATGCGCGACGCGGAACTCCAGGACGCCCTGGACAAGATCGCGCGGAGCTGATTGCCATGACAGGTCTGCCACGCCAGCTTGCGGGGGAAGCGCTCGGGACGGCTTTGCTGCTGACCGTCGTCATTGGCTCGGGAATCATGGCCGAGCGCCTGGCGGGCGGCAATCTGGCGATTGCCTTGCTGGCCAACACGCTGGCCACCGTGGGCGGACTGTACGTGCTGATCGAAGTCCTTGGCCCTGTCAGCGGCGCGCATTTCAATCCGGCCGTCAGCATGATCATGGCGGTCAAGGGGGACTTGCCGCTCCCCTCGCTTGCCCCTTACATCGCGGCCCAGCTGGCCGGAGCCGTGCTGGGAGCATGCCTCGCCCATGCGATGTTCGACATGAGCATCCTGCAGTGGTCGACGAAGATTCGCGGTGGAACGGGACAGTGGATCGCCGAAGCCGTGGCGACGGCGGGCCTGCTGCTGGTCATCCTGCGCGCGCCGGCAGGTCGCGCCCCGGCGATGGTAGCGAGCTACATCGGTGCGGCCTACTGGTTCACCGCTTCGACATCCTTCGCCAATCCGGCGGCGGCCTTCGGCCGCATGTTCAGCGACAGTTTCGCGGGCATTGCACCGGCAAGCGTTCCGGGCTTCGTGCTTGCGGAGGCGATCGGGGCCGGAATCGGCTTCGCCCTGCATACCGTGCTCGAACCCCGCATGCAGCAGCGGGGGCATCCAAATATCATCGAGGCATCGGGCCGACAGGAGAATTCGCCCGGGACAAGCGAAAGCATTTGACTAGGTCAGCCCCGAGGATGCCGACTCCCCGGCTTTTGGCCTACCGCCTGTCGCCTCGGCGTCCGGCCAGCGGCATCTCCTCTTCCGCCACCTGCCGGAAGCGCTGCGCCGCCGCGCTCTCGCGCCCCGGCATGTAGGCCAGCGCCAGTCCGATCGACGCCGCCTCGGGATAGTCCGCCAGCGTGCGGTAGACCAGGCGCTCGCTCGTATAACGCTGCATGACCGACGGCACGAGCGCCACGCCCAGCCCGCTTTCCACCAGCGCCAGCACGGTCTGGATCTGCGTGGCCTCCTGCGTCACGCGCGGCAGGAAGCCCGCGAGCTGGCAAGCCGCCATCGCGGTGCTGTGCAGGCCCGACGCCTCGCCGGCGGCGTACATCACGAAATCCTCGCCGGCAAGATCGGCAAGGCGCAGGGTCTCCCGGTCCGCCAGCGGATTGGTGCGCGGCAGCGCGGCCATGTAGCGGTCGGGTTCGAGCATGTCGATGGCGGCAGCGCTCGCCCGCAGCAGCGGCGTGCGCACGAGGCCCACGTCGAGGTCCTGTTCCTCCAGCATGCGGAGGATGCCGTCGGAGGTGGCTTCCTTCAGCACCAGCTCCACGCCGGGATAGTCGGCCCTGAACCGGCGCACGAGGCGCGGCAGCACGTCATAGGTCGCCGAGCCGACGAAACCCACCCGCAGCGTGCCGGCCATGCCGGTGGCGGCGGCGTTGACGGCGTCGCGGAACTGTCCGGCATGGAACAGCACGCGGCGCGCCTCGGCCAGCGCCACCTCGCCGCTCGGCGTCAGCACGACGCCCCGCGGGTCGCGGATGAAGAGCGCCGTGCCGAGCTCGGCCTCCAGCTTCTGGATCGATACCGTCAGGGCCGGCTGGGCGATGTGCAGGCGCTCGGCGGCGCGCCGGAAGTTCAGGGTTTCGGCCAGCACGACGAAATGCCGGATGCGTCGGAGATCCATGTCGGGGGAGGAAAGCCGCGTAGCGAGTCGGGAAGCCCGCATGTTATCCGTTGCGCGCCGCGCCGGCGTCACTTCCCCTTCCCGGCGCCCCTCTTCCGCCGTCGACATGCGGCTCAACTGCCGTTGAAGGTCGGCTTGCGCTTCTGCAGGAACGCCGACACGGCCTCGCGATGGTCGCCGGTCTGGTGCGACATCACCTGGAAGCTGGCCGACAGTTCCAGCAGCGTGTCCAGCCGCGAATGCATGCCCTCGCGCAGCAGGCGCTTGGCCATGCGCACGGCGTGCGGCGGGTTGGCGGCCACGGCGTCGGCCAGTTCGTTGGCGGTGGCGAGCAACTGGTCGGCCGGCACCACCTGCGACACGAGGTTCCACTCCAGCGCCTTGCGGGCGTCGATGGGGCGCGCCGTAAACGTCATTTCCGCCGCGCGCGACAGGCCGATGATGCGCGGCAGCAGCCACGCGCCGCCGTCGCCCGGGATGATGCCGAGCTTGACGAAGCTCTCGGCGAACAGCGCGTTCTCGGAGGCGATGCGCATGTCGCACATGCAGGCCAGGTCCAGCCCCGCACCCATGGCCGGGCCGTTGACGGCGGCGATCACCGGCACTTCGAGATTGAACAACGCCAGCGGCAGGCGCTGGATGCCGCGCCGATAGTCGCGCCGGATCTCCATGCCGGGGACTTCGCCCGAGGCCTGGCGCTCCATGTCGTTGATGCTGCCGCCCGACGAGAAGGCGGTGCCGGCGCCCGTGATGATGACGGCGCGCACGCTGGTGTCGGCCTCGATCCGGTCGATGGCTTCCAGGAATTCATCCACCGCCGTGTTGCCGGTCAGCGGGTTGCGCCGCCCGGGCTCGTTCATGGTCAGGGTGACGACGTGGCCTTGCTGCGCGTATTGCAGGAATTTCGACATGGGGTCTCCTTCTCCTTTGGGCTGTCTGGTGTCTGGTCTCGGTCCGGCCAGAGGCTAGTGAAACGGCGATGCGCTGTCCAATATGAAAAGAGGACCTGGCGATATATGTCATTTATCGCCCTCGGCGGGGAGCGCAATACACGTTGTTTATCGATCTTCCGAAAATCGATATTGGACGTCGATGGCCCGCCCTGATTAGTCTTGCTCGTTGCCACGACAAAAACGACCAGAACGCCCATCAAGCCCCGTTCTCTCCCCAGACCATTGACCCGGCCCGCGCAGGCCGGCATGAGCAGACAGTAGGAGCATCGACTTGAACCACCTGTTGGAAACCTTCCGCCTCGCCCAGCTTCCGCCCGAAGCCGAGGCCTTCCGCGCCGAGGTGCGCCGGTTCCTCGCGGAACACCAGCCGCCGGCCCCGGCCGACCGCCGCGCCCGCTCGTGGATGGGCTTCGACGCTGACTTCAGCCGCCGCCTGGCCGCGCGCGGCTGGGTGGGCCTGACGCTGCCGCCCGCCTATGGCGGCGCGGGCCTCGACGCCTTCCGCCGCTTCGTGCTGGTGGAAGAACTGCTGAGCGCTGGCGCGCCGGTCGCCGCGCACTGGATTGCCGACCGCCAGAGCGGACCCCTGATCCTGCGCTACGGCAGCGAGACGCAGAAGCAGGCCCACCTGCCGCGCATCTGCCGGGGCGAGGCATTCTTCTGCATCGGCATGAGCGAACCCAACTCCGGCTCGGACCTCGCCAGCGTGCGCAGCCGCGCCGTGCGCACGGAAACCGGCTGGCGCCTGAACGGCCAGAAGATCTGGACGACCAATGCGCACCACTGCCAGTACATGATCGCGCTGGTGCGCACGTCGGGCGCGCCCGAGGACAAGCAGAAGGGGCTGTCGCAATTCATCATCGACCTGTCGCTGCCCGGCGTCACGGTCCGTCCGATCCAAGACCTGACCGGCGACGCGCACTTCGCGGAAGTCGTCTTCGACAATGTGGAGCTGGGTGAAGACACGCTGATCGGCGAGGAAGGCAGCGGCTGGGAACAGGTCAACGCCGAACTCGCCTTCGAGCGCAGCGGGCCGGAGCGTATCTATTCGAGCATCGTGCTGCTGGACCTGTGGGCCAGGCAGTTGCGCCGCCATGGCGCCACGCGCGAGCACTCGGCCACGCTGGGCCGCTTCGTCACGCATATCACCACGCTGCGCAATATGTCGGTGGCCGTGACCGCGAAGCTCGCGCGGCATGAGAGCCCGGTGGTCGAGGCCGCGCTGGTCAAGGATCTCGGCACCGAAATCGAGCAGGCCATCCCAGCCTGTGTCGAGGCCGCCATGATGGCCGACCCCGACGTCCCGCCCGATCCCGAGCTGTATCGCACGGTGGCCTACCTCAGCCAGATCTCGCCGACGTTCTCGCTGCGCGGCGGCACGCGCGAAATCCTGCGCGGCATGATCGCGCGCAGCCTCGGCCTGCGCTAAAGGAAACGGGAGACACACATGTTCGTCGAAGCCATCGAAGCCATCCTGCAGGACCAGTTCACCCCCGCCGCCATCCGCGCCATCGAGGCCGGCGGCGACCCCGCGCCCGCGTGGCACGCTCTCGCCGACGCCGGCTTCCTGGAACTGCTGGCCGGGGAGGACGCCGGCGGCGCGGGGTTGGGGCTGTCCGACCTCTTCCCCATCGTCACCACCATCGGCCGCCACGCGGTGCCTGTACCGCTCGCCCAAAGCATCGCCGCGCGCGCCCTGCTCGCCCGCGCCGGCACCGCCGCACCGGCCGGCATGATCACGCTCGCCCAATCCTGCCAACGCGACACCGACGGCGCGCTGGTCTGTGCCTACACGCCCTTCGGCACCATCGCCAGCCACGTGCTGGCAGGCAGCCCCGACGGCCTGCTCCTGCTCGACTGCGCGCACGCGCAACGCATCGCCACCGGCGTACATGGCAGCCAATGCGCCACGCTGCGCTGGCCCGCCGGCCATGCCGCGACACCACTGCCCGGCGTCACCGCCGCCGACGTGCAGGCCTGGGGCGCCGCCATCCACGCCGCCCTCATCGCCGGCGCCGCCGCGCGCGTGGGCGAGATGACCCTGCAGTACTGCCAGGACCGCTCGCAGTTCGGCCGCGCCATCGGCAAATACCAGGCGATCCAGCACCAGTTGTCGGTGATGACCGAGCACATCGCGGCCGCCACCGTGGCGGCCGAACTTGCCTTCACCGCGGACGGCGCGCAACCGCAGCGCCTGCCGGCCGCCATCGCCAAGGCACGCGGCAGCGAAGCGGCGCAACTGGTGGCCGCTACCGCCCACGGCTTGCACGGGGCGATTGGCGTGACCGAGGAATACGACTTGCAGTTGCTGACGCGCCGGCTGCACGAATGGCGGACGGCGCATGGGTCGGAGGCGGGGTGGAATGCGGTGGTTGGGGAGGCGTTCCTGGCTGGGGAGCGGTCGGTGGTGGAGTTTGCCAGGGAAGTGGTGTGAATCGGGTCGATCAGGGCCGCACCGTCAGTATGGTGACCCGGCGATTCTCCGGGGCGGCGGGATTCTCCAGGTTGACGGGCTCGCTCGAGCCCTTGCCGACGGCGGTGATGCGGTCAGCGGCAATCCCGCCCTCCGCGGTGAGGTACGCCACCACCGCCTCGGCGCGGCTTTCCGAGAGCTTCAGGTTGACGGCGGCCGATCCGCGCGGGTCCGCATGGCCTTCCACGCGGAACCGGTACGGCGATAGCCTGGTCGACTGCAACCCGCGGGCAACCTTGTCGAGCGCGGCGCGCGCCGGCCGGGTCAGCTTCGACGAATTGCTGTTGAACGTGATGAGCAGGCTCAGGCTCGCGGAAGCCGTGGACGACGCGGGAGCCATGGACGATATGCCGCCAGCGCCGCCAGCGTCGGTGGCAGCAGGCGTATCGCGGAACCGGATGCCCAGCGTCTCGGTCCCCTCCGGCACATCGTGAGGAACGAGTGCGTTGGTGACCGCCCGCTCGTCCACATCCTGCTCGCGCAGGATCAGGTCGCCGGCCCACGCTGCCGGCAGGGTAGCCAGGAGGCAAAGCGCTGCGAGCGACGCGCGCAGTTGGCAATGCACACCGACAGGGATCCGGGCGACGTTTGCCATCTCGATGCTCCATATCCTTGCGGAAACCTGCGATCCGCGCGATTCATTATAGGTACGCGCCCACCCCGCAAACGCGGCCGCGCGCCCACTACTCGACGCACTGGACGAGCGCCGAGATCTGCCTCAGCCGCGCATCGGGCACCATCGCGGCACTCCCGGCCGCCGGCAGCGGCGGTGCGGTCGACCTGGCATCGAGGAACTGCGCCAGGTCCCGCGCCGGCACGGCGACGCCGATATCCGGCTTGTCCGCATAGCGCCCCACGATCATCCCCACCAGCACCCCCTGGGCATCCACGACCGGGCCGCCGCTGTTGCCCTCGTGCAGCGCGGCGTGCAGCACCAGCAGCCCATGGCCCCTGGACCGGGACGTGCCGCGCACGGAACCGCGCGTCATCACCGGCACCAGTGGCGACGACGGGGTCAGCCCGAAGCCGATGGTATAGACCGGGGCGCCCGCCGGCACCGCCCGCACGGTCCGGTCCAGGGGACGCGCGGCTGCTTCCACGGGATGGTTGGTCACGAGCAGCGCCAGGTCGCGGCGCTCGTCGATCGCGGCTAGCGTCGCCGTCACCCGCTTCGTGTCTCCCGCCCAGACGTCGATGCGCCGGCAACCGCGTACCACGTGCGCGCTGGTGAGCATCTCGCCGGAGCGGCTGACGAAGAATGCGGTGCCGCTGCGCAACATGCCGCCATGATCGCGGCCCGCGCAGAAGCCGGACGCGCCACCCAGTCCCGCCGCCACGATCAGGCACGCCAGCACCGTCCGTCGCCTGTGCGCCATCATGGCTGTGACATCGGGGATGTGCAGGAGGCTAGCTCGCCAGTTCCCACTCTCCGTTCGCGTTGCGGCAGGCGCGCGAATTCTGCTCGTAGGACTTGCCGTCCTTGACGTAGGTCTCCGTGAAGTTCCGGCACGTCTTCGCCGTGGGCGACTTCGAATACCCGTTGAGCGGCTTGATGGTGCCCGAATTGCCGGTGCCCGCGTTGTGCCAGGTCTTGGGGTGATTGTCCTGGGACGTCTGCAGCGCCTGCGTGAGCGCCGCCTGCCGCGCCGCGCGGTCGCGATCGTCCATGACCTTGCCGATGACGCCGCCAAGCAGCGCCCCGGCCAGGCCGCCCGCGATGATGCCCCCCGCACTGCCATGGCTGGCGACGCCGCCGATCAGCGCACCCGCGCCCGCGCCGATCAGCGCCCCCGAGCTGGTCTTGTTCATGCCGGTCGAGCCGTCGTCCGCGCAACCCGCGATCAATGCCCCGGCCACGGCGGCGCAGGCGACCGATGAAGTCCACTTGTCCATTGCATTCCCCCCTACGACTGTCTGCTGTCTGGCGATGTCCCGCCGTCCGCTACGTTGCCCAAACCCCGATGCGTGCGCGCCTCGCCTCCTGCTCCGCGGCGGAATAGCGCGCCGGCGCCCCGCTCCGCGTGCGCGCCCAGCCGCTGCGCAGGGCATGTTCGGCCACGTCCTCCCCGCTCGCGAAGCACTGGAAGGCCTTGCCCCTGGCGAAACACTGGAGCCTGTTCCCCTGGTCCTTGAGATAGCGCTGCATCGCCCGGGCCGGCTTGCCGTCTTCGCCGACGATGGAGAACAGGTTGACGATCTTTCCGCCGACGATCAGCGCGCCGGAATCGAGCACCTGCGCGACGTTCCCCTCCAGGTCGGGCCGGCCCTGCTGCGGCGCCGGCACCGCGGCAGGCGGAGCGGACGGGGCAGGCGGGATGGCGGCAGGATTGGCCGGCGCCGGTGGTGGTGCAGGCGCCGGCACCAGGGAGATCGGGGGCAGGTTGACGGGCGTCTCGTCTACCGGCGGCTCCTGCGCCGGGCGCTGCGGCACCGGGGCCGTCACCGCGACCGGGGGCGGTGGCGGCGGCTCCGGCTCGCGCAACAGCACCCACGCCAGGACCCCGGCCACGCCGGCCGCGCCCACGGCGGCTCCCCCGAGCACCACCGCCCGGGACGGCCGGGAATGCCGGTCCGGACCGCCCGCCGGATACGGGGGCGACGGGACCCGGGACGGGCGCGGTGACGGCGCCGGCGATGGGACCGATGCATGGCCCGATGAATGGCCCGATGGCGGGGCCACGGAATGTGGCAGCGAATGGGGCAGCGAACGGGCCGCCGAAGACACCGGCGGCCGGGACGCCGGCGCATCCGTCGGCAGGGGCGCCACGCCTGTCGTGGCGAGGTCCTGCGCGGACGCCAGGTTGCCGGACGACCGTATCGTCGTGTGCGGGGGGGCGATCCGGGTGGCCTGGAATTCGCGCGCGACGAAGGCCTGGAGCACGCCGTCGCGCACGATGTCGGTCGCATCGGCGAGCAGTGCCGTCGCGCCCAGCGCGCGGCCGAAGCCCTCCACGGTGTCGAAGCGCGCTTCCGGCGACTTGGCCAGCGCCTGCATCAGCGCGGCCTCGACCTCGGGATCGAGCTCCCCGCACAGCGGCGCCAGCGGCGGGGGCACCGTCTCCACCTGCGCGCGGATCAGTTCGTAGTCGCTGGTCGCGTTGAACGGCAGGCGTCCCGAAAGCATCTCGTACAGGACAGTGGCCAGGCTGTACAGGTCGCTGCGGCCGTCGCCCTCGTTGCCCCGCAACTGCTCTGGCGAGGCATACGCGAGCGTGCCGACGACATCCCCCTGCCGCGTGAGCCGTTGCGAGCCCTGGATGCGTGCGATGCCGAAGTCCATGATCTTCAGCGTGCCGCTGTCGGTCAGCATCAAGTTCGATGGCTTGATGTCGCGATGGATCACACCCATCTTGTGCGCGTAGCGCAGCCCCATGACGGCCTGGATCACGATGGCGAGGCTGTCGCGCACGGGAAAGCGCCCGAGCCGCTGCAGGATCGTCTCCAGCGTCTGGCCGGTCACCAGCTCCATGACCATGCACTGCGTATCGCCGTCCCTGAACAGCGCGTAGAGCGTCGTGATGTTCGGATGGTTGAGCCTGGCAAGGCTGGTCGCCTCGGCGCGGAAGCGCTCCAGGAAGGCCTTGTCGAGACTGAGTTCGGGCCGCAGCGTCTTGATGGCCACCTCGCGCTCGAGTTCGGTATCGAAGGCGCCGTAGACTTCGCCGATCCCGCCGCGCCCGAGCAGGGTGCGGATTTCATAGTGGCCGATTTGTCGTGGTGCCATGGCGATTCCACCCAGACCCGTGGGACTCAGTAAGCGCGCGTCTCGCGCGTGGAGCGGACGGCGGCGCGGTCCGCATCTGCCGGCCGTGCCTGCAGGTCGCAGATGGCAACCGTGGCGTTGTCCAGCCCTCCCGCCGTGCGCGCGAGGTCGATCAGCCTGCCGCAGGCATCGGCCGGCGCCTGCGAACGGATCACCGAGGCGAGCATGGCGTCGTCGATCTGGTCGGTGATGCCATCGGTGCACAGGAGCAGGACGTCCGCGTCTTCCAGCGCCAGTCCTTCCGGCGCCACGACGGACTGGAAATCGCGCGTGCCCAGCACCCTCACCAGGACGTGGCGGTCCGGATGCACGCGCGCTTCCTCGGCCGTCAGCAGGCCGCCGCGCAGCATCTGGCCGACCAGCGAATCGTCCTCCGTCAGTTGCCGGAACCGTTCCCCGCGCAGCAGGTAGATGCGGCTGTCGCCGACGTGGGCGAAGTACGCGAGGCCGCCGACGATGGCGACCGCGCTGCAGGTGGTGCCCATGCCCGCGCAGGCGGGATCGGCGGCGGCGCGTTCGCAGATGGCCCGGTTGGCCAGGGCGAGGGCATGCGCCAGCGCCGCGGCCGGGGTGGCGGCGCTCCGGTAGTACTCGTGCAGCATCGTACGCAGGGCGATCCGGCTCGCCACTTCGCCGGCGGCGTGCCCGCCCATGCCGTCGGCCACCACGGCCAGCGCGCCCGCGCGCGCGAACGGATCGTCCTCGCGCGGAATCATGCAGCCGACGGCATCCTCGTTATGCGGGCGCACGCAGCCCACGTCGGTCTGCATCGCACACCTGACCTGCCATCGCGATCCGGGAGTCGGGGAAGCCTGGGCGGCGTGCATGTCGGCGTGCATGTCAGTCATCCCGCCGGTCTCAGTTCAGGAGCAGTTCGAGCCCGTACTTGATCGGGACCGCAAAGGTGACGCGCTCATCGCCGATCGAGCGCGAATAGGTGAAGAGCCCGATCACCCTGCCGTCGCGGTCGAACACGGGGCCGCCGCTGTTGCCATGGCCCGTGGCCGTCACCGTCAGCTGGTACACATCGCCCAGGGTGTCGAACGTCTGCACATTGCTCTGCGTCTTGACCGTGTCGCCGACCTTGGCAATGATGCCCTCCGTCACCGTGGGCTGGGGAATCAGCTCGACGAAACTGGTGATGCTGCCGCCTTCGCTGGACTGGATGACGGCATGCTTTTCCTCGGAGATGCCCGGATAGCCGAGCACGGTCACCCGCTCGCCCACGCTCGGCCGCGAGCCGACCGACGCGAGGTTGATGGTGGGCAGCTTGCGCGTCGCGTCGATCTTGATTTCCGCGACGTCCGCCTCGCCGGATGCCTTGACGAGGCGCGCCTCGACGCTCTCGCGGGTATCGGGAAAGCGGACCGACAGGGTCTCGTTGCGTCCTTCGAGCATGGCCAGCGACATGGTCCCGATGCCCATGCCCCCCGGGGCCGCGAAGTTCGGCCTGATGAGCCGCACCGGATGGTCGAAGTCCCATCCGTTCAGGCTGCGGAAGGCCCGCGGGTTGATGCGCACGATGCTGAAGTCGCCCTGCCCGCCGGTCGAGATGCGGATCAGGATGCCGCCCTTGGCGTCGAAGTCCATCCAGTCGGGCACCTTCCATCCCTGGGCCACGTGCTTGTTCGTCAGGATGAAGCCCTGGTCCTTCACGACAAAGCCGCTGCCGCGCCCGCCCACCTCGATCGGGATGCCGCGATGGTCGTCGTCGTCCGTCGTCAGCCAGCGCTGCACCGGGCCGTTGTCGATCTGCAGGAAGCAGGGCAGCCGCAGGTTGTCGACCGTGCAGATGCGCTGGTAGACCTGGCGGCCGGTGTTCTTGTCGACGATGTGCCAGCGGGCCTCGACGACCACGGTTGCCGGGCCGAATTCCGCGACGATCGCCTGCGGGCTCTTGCCCATGAACACGCCGAAGTGCGCGATCGCCGCAATGGCAATGGCCACGATGCCGACGACGACGCCGGCGCCGATCAGCACCTTGTGCCCGATCGACCGGCGCTCCCGCTCCATCAGGCGCAGGACCGTTTCCTTCCCGACGTGTTCGTGGCCGTGCGTGCTCGCCGGAATACCGGCCTCCGCCGTCGACGGCTGTACGGCCCCGGGCGGCTCTCTCGGCGCGATCCGGGTGCTCGCCAGCGCCTTCGCATTCAGGCGCGTGGGGGCGGGAACCGGCACGGGACGCGGGTCGAGGTCGAACGTCAGTTTCGGCCCGCCCTCGCCCAGTTCAATGGTGTCGCCCGGCGCGAGCAACGTCTCGCCTGTCACCGGCAGGCCATTGTGGAACGTGCCGTTGCTGCTTCCCAGGTCGACCAGCATGAAGCGCTGCGGGGTGTCCTTCCGGATCCGGATCGCCGCATGGTGGCGGCTCACGAGATCGTCGCGCTGGGGGTCGAAGACAATGGTGGCGGAGGGGTCCCGGCCCAGAATCAGTTCGTCGAACGCGTCGGCCTCGAACTGCTCGATCTGGTGGGCCTTGGAACCGGAATCGTGCGTGAGAACGATGCGTGTCATTCCGGTCTCCCGGGAGGTTGCCGGATAACGCCCTGGAGACGGTCGACCCGATGTTGCCGACACATACGTCCCCCCCTGCATGGCATCTCAGCAGGTTTCCCCCGGGTGTTTCCAGAACCGCGCGACACGCACGAGACGCGCGAGATGTGACGCTGGAGTGGTTATTCTGGAGAGAGTATAGGTAATGGGGGCGGCAAGTGCGAGGCATGCGCGGGGGTGATCATGCGACGCAGCAACGAGGGGCCCGGCCGGCGCGCCCCGGCACATTCCGCGCCGCGGAACACGCGCACCGCGACGGCCGCGCAGATGCTACGCTGCAGCCACTTCCCACCACCCACGCGCGACCATGACGACCCAGACGCCCCCCGCCTTCGAGACGCTCCTGTACACCGTGGAGAACGGTATCGCCACGATTGCGCTGCACCGGCCCGGGAAGATGAATGCCTTCACGCCGCAGATGTGCGAGGACCTGATCGCCGCATTCGACGCGACCGACGCCGACGACAACGTGCGCGCCGTCGTCGTGACCGGCAGCGGTCGCGCGTTCTGCGCCGGCGCCGACCTCTCGGGCGGCGGCTCGACATTCGACTACGAGAAGCGCTACGGCTCGGGCGGCGTGAAGCGCGACGGCGGCGGACGTGTCGCGCTGCGCATCTTCCGCAGCCTCAAGCCGGTGATTGCCGCCGTGAATGGCGCGGCGGTCGGTGTCGGCGTGACGATGCAACTGCCGATGGACATCCGCATTGCCTCCACCGACGCGAAGTTCGGCCTCGTGTTCGCGCGGCGCGGCATCACGCCGGAGGCTGCGTCGTCGTGGTTCCTGTCGCGTGTGGTGGGCATTTCCACGGCGCTCGAGTGGTGCTTCTCGGGCCGCGTCTTCGGCGCGCAGGAGGCACACGAGCGCGGCCTGGTGCGCTCCCTTCATGCTCCGGACGAACTATTGCCGGCGGCCTATGCCATCGCGCGGGAGATTGCCGATAACGCGGCACCGGTGTCGGTCGCCATGGCGCGGCAGATGATCTGGCGCATGGCCGGGGCGGCCCATCCGATGGATGCGCACAGACTGGACAGCCGCGCGATCCAGTCGCGCGGCCAGTCCGGCGATGCCCGGGAAGGCATCGCGAGTTTTCTGGACAAGCGTCCGGCGCAGTTCCCGGATCGCGTGTCGGACCAGATGCCGGACTTCTTCGACTGGCAAGGGGAGCCGGAATTCGAGTAAGCACGGCCGGTCCCCCATCGGGACCGGCATAAGCCATGCCGGCGATGCGCGTCAGCGCAGGTCGGGAAAGTCTTCCTCCCAGTACTCGCCCGGCAGGCGAGCGGGTTCTCCAGTGCGCTCCAGCTCGCGGCGGCGCAGTTCAACGCGCCGGATCTTGCCCGAGATCGTCTTGGGCAACTCGCTGAACTGCAGGCGGCGGATGCGCTTGTACGGCGCCAGCCGTTCGCGCGAGAAGCGGAATACCGCGCGCGCAAGCTCCGCGCTGGCCTCATAGCCCTGCCGCACCGTCACGAAGGCCTTCGGCACCGAAAGCCGCACCGGGTCCGTGCTCGGCACGACGGCCGCCTCGGCAATCGCCTCGTGCTCGATCAGCACGCTTTCCAGCTCGAAGGGGCTCAGCCGGTAGTCGGACGACTTGAACACGTCGTCCGTGCGGCCGACATAGACGAAGTAGCCGTCATCGCGCCGCATGGCGATGTCGGACGTGTGGTAGAAGCCGTTGCGCATCGCCTCGGCCGTGGCCTTCTCGTTGTTGGCGTAGCCCGGCATCAGTCCGAGCGGGCGTTCCGCCAGGGAGAGGACGATCTCGCCTTCCGCGGCCGGGTTGTCGTCGGCATCGAACAGGTCGACGCGGTAGCCCGGCAACGGCCTCCCCATGGCGCCCGGCACGACCGGCTGGCCGGGCGGGTTGCCGATCTGGCACGTCGTCTCGGTCTGGCCATAGCCATCGCGGATCGTGATGTTCCACGCGTGGCGCACGCGCTCGATGATCTCCGGGTTCAAGGGTTCGCCGGCACCGACGAGCTCGCGCAATGCCACCGGATACGAAGCGAGCGGTTCCTGCACCAGCATCCGCCAGACGGTGGGCGGAGCGCACAGCGTCGTCACCTTGCAGCGCACGAGCACGTCGAGCGCCTCCTTTGGAACGAAGCGCGGCGTGTTGTGGACGAACACGCAGGCCTGCGCATTCCACGGCGCGAAGAAGCAGCTCCACGCATGCTTTGCCCAGCCGGGAGAGCTGATGTTCCAGTGGACGTCGCCCGGCTGCAGGCCGATCCAGTACATGGTCGACAGGTGGCCCACCGGGTAGCTTTGATGCGTGTGCTCGACCAGCTTCGGCCGGGAAGTGGTGCCGGAGGTGAAGTACAGCAGCAACGGGTCGGTCGCGCGCGTGGGGGCGCCGGGCGAAAAATCCGGCGGCGCCTGGTACGCGGGCGAAAGGTCGAGCCATCCGTCCCGCTGTGCACCGACCGCGATTCTCCTGACGCTCGCGTCGACGGCATCGAACTTCGCCAGTTCCGCGCCGTCCACCACCGCGACGTTCACACCGCCCGCCTCCACACGGTCGCGCACGTCGTCCGGCGACAGCTGCGTCGTCGCCGGCAGCACCACGGCGCCCAGCTTCATCGCCGCCAGCATGATGTCCCACAGCTCGACGCGATTCGGCAGCATCAGCAGCAGCCGGTCGCCGCGCGCCACGCCCAGGCCGCGCAGGAAATTCGCCATGCGTGACGAGCGCTCCGACATCTGGGCAAAGGACAGCCGGATTTCCTGCTTCTGCAGGTCATCGACGATCCACAAGGCCGGCGCGTCGTTGCCACGCGCCATCACGTCGAAATAGTCGAGTGCCCAGTTGAAGTTGCCGAGCACGGGCCACGCGAACGCTCTGCAGGCGCGCTCGTAGTCCGTGCGGTATTGCAGCAGGAGGTCCCGCGCCGCAAGAAAGGCTCTGGCTTCGGATGCCGCTTCGTTCATCGTGGTCTCCTGGTCGACACGATCACGTCCTGGCCCGGCAGGCGTCGTCCACCCATCGGCATGTTGGTCGAGCCGCCAGCATGCACGCCCGTGACCGGGGCTGGCAGACATACTACTCCGCCGGCCATCGGCCGGCGGGTAGGGAAACTACGACCGCGTATGTCTCGTCAGCCGGCATGCGAGCGCCGGCCCGCTCAGCGTACCGCGCCTGCCGCCCGCAAGGCCTCGACATCGTGCGGTGCAAAACCCGCCGCCTCCAGGATCTCCCCCGTATGTTCGCCCAGCATCGGCGCCCGCTGCCGCACCGCGCCCGGCGTCGCGCTGAGCTTGATCGGCACCCCGGCGATCCTGACCGGCATGGCCGAGCCCGGCTGCTCCACTTCGACCAGCATGTCGCGCACGCGGTAGTGCGGGTCCTCGAAGATCTCGGCCGAGGTATAGACCGGCCCGAACGGCACCTTGCCGCCGAGACATTGCGCGATCTCTTCCTTGGTGCGCACCGAGGTGAACGCTTCGAGGACGTCGATCACGCGCTGGGTATTGCGCACGCGCGCCGCGTTGGTGGCGAACTCCGGGTCTCGGCCCAGTTCCGGGCGGCCGATGGCGGTGGCCAGCTTTTCCCAGAACAGGTCCGTGGCGCAGGCGATGGAGACGTAACCGTCCTTCGCGCGGAACAGCCCGAACGGGCACAGCAGCGGATGGCGATTGCCTTCCGGTCCCGGCACCACGCCCGTGTACGAGGTCTGGTAGACGATGCGCTCGCACATCGCCAGCACGGCGTCGGTCATGGCCACGTCGACGAACTGGCCCTGCCCCGTGGTGCGCACGTGATTGACCGCGGCGAGGATGCCGATGCACAGCATCAGCGCCGGCACCAGGTCGCCCACGCCGGGGCCGATCTTGGTGGGCGTATCGCGGTCGGGGCCGGTGATGCCCATCATGCCGCCCATGGCCTGCGAGACCACGTCATAGGCCGGCCACTGCGCATACGGGCTCTCGCCGCTGCGCGGGTCGCCGAAACCGCGCACGGCGGCGTAGATCAGGCGCGGGTTGGTCTCGCGCAGGACTTCGTAGGACAGTCCGAGCCGCTCCATCACGCCGGCGCGGAAGTTCTCCACCACGATGTCGGCCTCGTCGATCAGCCGGCGCACGACCTGCAGGCCCTCGGGGCTCTTCATGTCGACGGCAATCGAGCGCTTGTTGCGGTTCACGCTCTGGAAATAGCCGCCGAAGTCGTGCAGCGTGTCGTCCTCGCGGAAGGGGCCGGTCACGCGCGTGCCGTCGCCGCTCATGGCCTCGACCTTGATGACGTCGGCGCCGTGGTCGGCCAGGATCTGCGTGCAGAAGGGGCCGGCCAGCATCTGCGTGAGGTCGATCACGCGCAGGCCGGCAAGCGCGCCCGTGTTGGGGATGGCTTGCATGGTGGCTCCCGGCCGCTCAGGCGACCTTGCCCATCAGCGCGTCGGAGATGATGCGCATCTGGATTTCCGAGGTGCCCTCGAAGATCTTGGTGAGGCGCGCATCGCGCCAGTAGCGCTCGGCGGCGAAGTGAGTGGTGTAGCCGGCGCCGCCGTGGATCTGCAGGCCCTCGCTGGTCACGCGCTCGCTCATCTCGCTGGCGAACAGCTTCACCATCGACGCTTCGGTGTCGGCGCGCACGCCTTCGTCGATCTTCTCGCAGACGGCGTACAGCAGCGCGCGCGAGGCCTCGATCTGGGTCGCCATGTCGGCGATCTTGAAGCGGATGGCCTGGAAGTTGCCGATCGGCGAGCCGAACTGGGCGCGGTCCTTCGCGTAGTTCAGCGAGTCTTCAAGACTGCCCTGCGCCAGGCCGATCGAGCGCGCGGCGGTATGGGCACGGGCGGTCTCCAGCCCGGCGGTGGTCAGGTAGAAGGCCTTGCCTTCCTCGCCGACCATCTTGTCGTGCGGCACGCGGCAGCCGTCGAAGGCGAGTTCCCAGGTGGTCCAGCCGTGATAGCCGATCTTCGGAATGGGGCTGCCCTTGACGCCCTCGGGCAACTGCCCGCGCGGCTTCTCGACCATGAAGGCGCTCAGGCCGCGATGGCGGGCCTTGGGGTCGATCACGGGGTCGGTACGGGTGACCACGAGGATGAAGTCGGCCTCGTCGGCGAAGGTGCACCAGTACTTGCTGCCGGTGATGACCCAGTCGTCGCCATCGCGCACCGCGCGGCACGAGATGTTCGCCACGTCGGAGCCGGCGTTCGGCTCCGACAGCGAGAACGCGCCGAGGAACTCCCCGCGCGCCATGCGCGGCAGGTAGTCCGCCTTCTTCTCCGGCGACAGGCCCTTGAGCGCGCCGATCAGCCCGTTGCCGCGCGCGATCAGGCTGCCCACGCTCATCCAGCCGCGCGACAGTTGCTCCGCCACCAGGCAGTACTCGTAGGCGCCGAGCCCCAGGCCACCGAATTCCTCGGGAATCAGGATGCCGAAATAGCCCAGCTCGGCCATCTCGTCGATCAGCTCGCGCGGGATCTGGCCCTTCTCGGGATCGAGCTTGTTGGCGAGCGGCAGCACGCGCTCCATCGTGAACTGGCGGGCGGCGTCCTGGATCATGCGCCGTTCTGGGGTCAGCTTTTGCACCTCTGGCTCCTCGGGGGTATCGTCCTCGCCACCTCGGTTGACCCGGTGGCACTATGTACGTACATATTAGCGCAAAAGTCCGACTCCGAGACAAGATTTTTCAACCACCCCCACCCATCCGAACGCCAGATTCACGAGATTTAGAGGCGAACATGAACTTATAAGGGGCGCATCGGCCAGTCCATGCACCCCGATCAATATGTACGTACACCTTCAGCATGAATGCATGCGTCGTCGCCGGCCGCAGTCATCGGCATAAGTCCCGCAGTGGTTTTCCCTCGCCCACCCATCCCCGCCGTCGCAGACGGCGGCCGAACACCAATAATGGGGCGCGATGAAATCAATACGCGTGAACAAAAAGCCAAGAGGAGACAGCAAGGTGGGTACAAGCCAGAACATCGACGTCAAGCGGTTCATTGACGAACAACGTTTTTCCCCCTACCAGTGGGGCATTCTCGCGGTCTGCTTCCTGCTGATCGCCATCGACGCCTACGACGCCCTGGCCGTGGGATTCGTGGTGCCGGCGCTGATGCAGGCGTGGCACATGGAGAAGGCCGTGTTCGGCCCGGTCATGAGCGCATCGATCGTCGGCATGGCCGTCGGCGCGATGATCTCGGGCCCCCTGTACGACCGCTCCACGCCGAAGACCGTGATGGTCGTCTCGATGATCATGTTCGGCCTGTGCAGCCTCGGCAGCATCTTCTCCGAGTCGCCGCTGTCGCTCGGTATCTGGCGACTGCTGACCGGCCTCGGCATCGGCGCGGCGGTGCCGGGCGTCAACACGCTGATCTTCGAGTACTCGCCCACGCGACGCAGCTCGCTGGTGATCAACACGATCGCCTGCGGCGGCATGCTTGGCGCCGCAGCCTGCGGCGTCGCGGCCGGCCTGCTGGTGCCGGCCTATGGCTGGAAATGCCTGTTCGTGGTGGGCGCGGTCCTGCCGATCGTGCTGGCGCTGGTGTTGCACTTCACCATGCCCGAGCCGCTGCGCTTCATGGTCATGCGCAACTGGCCGGCCGAGCGCATCGCCGCCGTGCTGCGCCACGTCGCGCCGAAGCATGACTTCAACGGTGCCCGCTTCGTCGTCACCGAGGAACAGGTGGCAGATCGCAAGTCCGGCATGGGCGTACTGCTCTCGCCGCGCCTGCGTACCGGCACGCTGATGCTCTGGCTTACCTACTTCAGTGGCACCTTCGCCTACTACCTGCTGATGGGCTGGCTGCCCACGCTGCTCCAGGAGGCCGGCGCCTCGCTGCGCGACGCCACGCTCGCCACCAGCGTGCTCTCCGTGGGCGGCATCGCCGGCGCGCTCTGCTTCGGCTGGCTGATGGACCGCTTCGACCGCAATACCGTGATCGCACTGGCCTTCGTCCTGGGCGGCGCGTCGATCTGGACGCTCGGACATCAGGCCGGTCACCTGGCACTGCTCCCGCTCATTCTCTTCATCGCCGGCGCCGGGCTCAGCGGCGCCATGTTCTCGGTCCCCGGCCTGGCGGCTGCGTTCTACCCGACCAACGGCCGCTCGGCCGGCATCGCCTGGATGTACGGCATCGGACGCCTCGGCGGCATCCTGGGCCCCGTCGCGGGCGGCATGCTCCTGCGCAGCTTCGGCGGCCCCGGATTCTACGCGGCCGTGACCGCGACGATCCTGTTGCCGGCCGTCGCGCTGTGGATCAAGCGGCAGGCTTCGTCGCGCCATGCGAGCATCGATGCCGTGGCCACGATGCGCGAGGCCTGAGTCGTTCCCTCGCCTCCGGCGCGGCGCATCCGGATTCCCCCGCGGAAGGCGCCGCGCGGGGCACCGGGCCGCCGCGCGGTGGCCGGTCAATCCTTGTAGGTCGGGTCCATCCGCTCCACCTGGCGCAGCAGGGCCGGCCACTCCCTCTTGCCGAAGGTGTTGTCGCGGGCGTCCATGACGGCGCGCGTCTCGTCGATGGCCTGCTGGTCCGGCAAGGTCACGGGACCGCATGCCATGGCATCGATCTGCGTGCGGCAGGCCATCTCCAGCCAGTACATGCGGCTGAATGCCTCGGCCACGCCGGGCCCCACGGCAAGCAGGCCGTGGTTGCGCAGGATCACCACTTCATTCCTGCCGAGCGAGTCGACCAGCGGCGCCTGCTGGCCGAGCTGGAGCACCGGGCTGTCAAAGTCGTGGTAGCCGGTCTTGCCGTAGAAGCGCAGCGCGGTCTGGGTCATCGGCAGCAGTCCCGACGACAGCGCCGACAGGGCCATGCCGGCGCGGGTGTGCGTGTGGATCACGCACGCCACGTCGGCGCGGGCCTTGTGGATGGCCGTGTGGATCACCATGCCGGCCCGGTTGACCTCGTAGCCATGCGCATTCTGCGGGGCCAGCAGCACGTTGCCGTCGAGATCGATCTTGATGAGGTTCGACGCGCGGATCTCCGAATAGAGATAGCCGTATGCATTGATCAGCAGATGCTCGGTGCCCGGGATGCGCAGCGTGATGTGGTTGTAGATCAGGTCCGTCATGCCGTACCGGTCCATCAGCCGGTAGCAGGCTGCGAGTTCCACGCGGGCGCGCCACTCGGCCTCGCTGACGAGGCCGCGCACGGCGTCCTGGGGAACGGAAGTTTGCTGGTTCATGTCTGCCTCCTCATTCCACGTCAGTCGAGCAGCGCAACCTGTACGTCGCGCTTGCCCTCATAGGCATCGCGCCCGTGCCAGACCTGCAGGTTGTCGAGGATCATCACGTCGCCGTCGCGCCACTGCCAGCGATACGTGAACTGGTCGCACACCGCGTTGATGTGCGCGACTTCCTCGTCGCTGAGCCGCTGGCCATTCGCGAGGAACATGCCGGTCGGATATTTCGCGTTCTTGCGCATCTCCGGGTCCAGCACCTTCATCGCGGTGTGATCGCGGTGCAGGCCGGAGCGGTACAGCTTCCTGCCGGTGACGGGATGGTGCAGGAACGGGTCCAGCGTGGCGAAGACCGTCAGCGATCCGTCGTCATGCCACAGCGGCTGGAGATCGCGGCTGGCGCAGCGCGCCTCGACTTCGGCCGGATCCTCCGTATCGAAGGCATGGTTCCAGCCGTACCGGTCCTGGTCCTCGTACGACGACTCGACGGTGTCGCTCCGGGGGCCGTAGGTCAGTGCCGAGCGGATGCCGATGCCGGCGATCTTCGCCACCAGTTCAGGACCGATGCCCTCGACGAACCGGCGCGCGTCGGCAATCGTGGTGGCACCACCCACGGGCGCCGTGAGCCGGGAGAAGAAGGCGATGCGCCTGGGGTACTGCCGCCGGTACGCCATCTCCGAATGCACGCCGAGCTTGACGGTGTGCTCCAGCCGCGTGGACTCCATCACCCGGCCGGCGATCTGCAGCCGGGGCGCGCGTCCCCCCACATAGCCGTCCTGGAACGGCGGGAACTGGTCGATGATGTCGGCAAAGTCCGCGGTGTCCGGCGTGGGAAAGCCGCGCAGGACGATGCCGCCATGGCGGACGATCAGTTGTTCGAGAGCGGGCTTCGCTTCGCGCGTCCAGGCGCGGAAGCGGTCACGGTCCAGCTGGGCCCCGCCCTTCGGTTCGATAAAGAGCGGCGGCTGTCCGGGCGCGCGCTCGTGGCATTGGACGTCATCGCCAAGGGCGGAAATCAGGCTCGGATCGAGCGATTCCGGGATCGTGTTCATTGCTGTTTTCCAGTGGAGGGGGGGTCGACCATGCGTATGTGTCGGACGTCCACTGTACGGAGCAAGGCGGGGCTCGGTGATTCCACTTCCGGGGGCGGTGATGCTGATTTGGAATACAGCGCGGTGAAAGCGGCGCCCGGAAACCCTGGGGAGGAATTCCAGCGCTGGCGAGCAAAGAAAAAGGGCCTGTAGATCAGATCTACAGGCCCTTCTTGCATAGGTGGCGCGGCTGGCAGGATTCGAACCCACGACCCCTTGGTTCGTAGCCAAGTACTCTATCCAACTGAGCTACAGCCGCACGCGAAAACGAGATTATATACAAGTTCCGTGATCACGCAAGGGGTGCCGCAAGAATTCTTTCAGAACGATGACAACCTCACCATTTGTACCGCGCCCCGACCGTCGCACCCGGGTTGTGGCCGGCGCGGACCTTGAACCATAGCTTGGTGCCGGTCGACGTACTGCTGTGCGCGCCGATGTTGAAGGAGAAAAGACCGCGCAGCAGGTCGGTGTCGATCTTCGTGCCGTTGATGTTGATGGTCTTGTTGCGACTGTCCTGCCACCAGTCGGCTTCGACGAAGGGATACACGCCGGCCAGGCGGGTGGGCTGGGCGCCGTACAGGCGCACGCCCACGCTAGTGGAACTGGTGTCGCCCGGGAAGTCGCCGGCTGCCAGGCGCGAGGCGTCGACAGCGGCGGGCTGGTAGGCCATCTGCACGCGCGGCTGGATGGTGAGGCCGCCGGCGTTCGGCACGACGGCATCGAGCGCGAGGGCCAGTGCGCGGGCGCGCGAGGATTCGGGGATATCGTTGGCGGAGGTCACGTCGTCGACATGCAACAGCAGGCGCGAAACGCCCGGAGCCGGGTCGCGCCCGCGGTCGGCGACCACGGGGCCGGGAGCTGGCTCGTCGGCGACGGGCTCCACGTAGGAAGCGCGCGCGGATTGCGGAGGCCGCGGAGCGTCATCGTCGGCGTCACCGATCATCACGGGCGGCCGTTCGAGCGACTGCGCTGGCGGCGCCTGACGGCTCGCCGCGGTCGCGGGCCGCTCCCAATCGGAAGCTCCACTGCCGGACGGCACGCCCTCCTCGGCCTGCACCGTTGCACACGCGAGCACTGCAAGCAGGCAATAGCCCGGCAGATGCCCGGCCCGGTGGCCATGCCCCGCGCTGACGGACACAAAGCCAGAGCATGCAGGGCACGCCCCGGCCTCCCTCTCTCCCATTGCCACGACCTTGGTCATTGCAGCCACCTCGGACATTCTGTTGGATCGGCCCGATCAGTTGGAGCATAGGTCAAGGCCCCCGGACTGTGAAAGTCAAATGTGTGGGGGATCGAGCCTCGCAGCGAGGCCGAAAATAGTAAGCAGGATCAGGGATTGCGCGCGCAGGAAAGCGGAAGCGCGGCGGAGGGAACGGCGGGCGGGAAAAGAAAAAGGCCAGCTTGCGCTGGCCTTTTTCTCGAGTATTTGGTGCCCAGAAGAGGACTCGAACCTCCACAGTGTTGCCACCGCTAGGACCTGAACCTAGTGCGTCTACCAATTCCGCCATCTGGGCTTCGTCTCGCTTCCGTCTCTTTCGTTTCGTCTGCGATGCGAAGAACGCAATTATGCTTACGCCAAAGGGGTCTGTCAACACCTTTTTGCCAAGAATCTTTCGGGACTGTCGGCGCCGCGCAGACGGTGCGCTACGCCCCGGACTGCCGCATCCTGAAATCCGTTTGCGCAGGGCGGTCGGGCAATGACAGCAAGGCCGTGGCCGCCGGCGTGCGGGCGACCACCTTCCCGGCGCGCACCACCGCCAGCCGCGTCGCACGCAGGCGGATGGCCTCGACCGGGTCCTTCGCCTGCAGCAGCACCAGATCGGCGCGGCTGCCAGGCGTCAGGCCGTAGCCTTCCAGGCCGAGGATGCCGGCGGGCGTGGTGGTCACGGCGTCGAAGCAGGCGCGCATGGCATCCTGCCCGGTCATCTGGGCCACGTGCAGGCCCATCTGGGCGACCTCCAGCATGTCGGCCGAGCCAAGCGGGTACCAGGGGTCCATCACGCAGTCGTGGCCGAAGGCGACCGGCACCCCGGCAGCCAGCAGTTCCGGCACGCGCGTCATGCCGCGCCGCTTGGGGTAGGTGTCGTGCCGACCCTGCAGCGTGATGTTGATGAGCGGATTGGCAATGGCCGCCACGCCCGCCTCGCGCATCAGCGGCAGCAGCTTCGACACGTAGTAGTTGTCCATCGAATGCATCGACGTCAGGTGCGACCCGGCCACCCTGCCCTGCAGGCCCAGCCGCACGGTCTCGCTCGCCAGCGTCTCGATATGGCGCGACAGCGGATCGTCGCTCTCGTCGCAGTGCATGTCCACGCGCAGGCCGCGCTCGGCCGCCAGCTCGCACAGGAGGCGCACCGACGCCGCGCCGTCCGCCATCGTCCGCTCGAAATGGGGAATGCCGCCGACCACGTCGACGCCCATGTCCAGCGCCCGCTTGAGGTTGTCGAGCACGCCGGGCGAGCGCAGTACGCCGTCCTGCGGGAATGCCACCAGTTGCAGGTCGAGATACGGCCTCACCCGTTCGCGCACGTACAGCAGCGCCTCCACTGCCAGCAGGCGCGGATCGGAGATGTCGACATGCGAGCGGATCGCCAGCAGCCCCTTGGCGACGGCCCAGTCGCAATACGCCAGCGCGCGCTCGACCAGCGCCTCTTGCGTCAGGTGCGGCTTGAGTTCGCCCCACAGCGCGATGCCCTCGAGCAGCGTCCCGGACTGGTTGACGCGCGGCAGCCCGTAGGACAGTGTCGAATCCATGTGGAAATGGGCGTCGACGAACGGCGGCGTGACGAGTTGCCCGGCGGCGTCGATCTCCTCGTGCGCGCGCTCCGGCAGACGGTCTTCGACGGCGGCGATCTGCCAGCCGCTGATGCCGATGTCAACGTCCGCGCGGCCATCGGGCAGGCTGCAGCGGCGCAGGATCAGGTCGAACATGGTTTTCCCCCGGTTCTTGTGGTCGGTGACGCGGCGTCGCGCCCGGCGGCACATGGGTCGGCACCTGGGTCGGGACGATGCCGCAGCCACGCAGCACCAGTCCGACCAGATGCTCGGCCGCCTGCTCGAAATGGTCCGGCCCGAGTTCGTTCACGCCCAGCACGGCGCAGACCTGGGCCTCGAAGTCGGCGTAGGTCTGCGTGGCCGCCCAGATGGTGAAGAAAAGATGATGCGGGTCGACATCGGCCATGCGTCCGCTGGCGATCCATTGCTGGATCACCGACGCCTTGCGCGCCACCAGTTCGTGCAGGACCTTGCGCAGCACGTCGCCGATCTCGGGGGCGCCGTGCAGCAGTTCGTTGGCGAACACGCGCGAGGCGTCCGGGTGGCTGGCCGACAGCCGCATCTTGGCGCGGATGTACTGCTCCAGTGCGGCGCGCGGCTCGTGCTCGGCGCTGATGATGTCGATCTCGGCCAGCCATAGCTGGAGCGTATGGCCCAGCACCGCGCGGTACAGCTCGTGCTTGGTGCGGAAGTAGTAGTGCAGGTTGGACTTGGGCACGCCGGCCTGCAGCGCGATCTCGGCCATCGTCGAGCCGGCGAACCCGGCGCGTGCGAACACGCTTTCGGCGGCGCGCAGGATCAGCGCCTCGTTTTCCTGGCGGATGCGCCCGCCCGGCTCGCGCGCGGGAAGCCTGACAGCCAGCCGCGCGGAGCCCGTCTGCCGGTCCATGATGTCACCGCGTGCCGTAGAGGCGGTCGCCCGCGTCGCCCAACCCCGGCACGATGTAGCCGTGGGCGTCGAGCGTCTCGTCGATGGCCGCGGTGACGATGGCCACGTCCGGATGCGCCTGCCGCAGGTGCTCCAGCCCCGGGCGCGACGCGATCAGGCAGACGTACTTCAGCGCCGTCACGCCGGCTTCCTTGAGCCGGTTGAGGGCGGCCACCGCCGAGTTGCCGGTGGCGAGCATCGGATCGACCACGATCACCAGCCGCTCGTGGATATCCTCCGGCATCTTGAAGTAGTACTCGATGGGCTCCAGCGTCTCCGGGTCGCGGTACAGGCCGATATGCCCCACGCGCGCGGCGGGCAGCAGGTCGAGCATGCCGTCGACGAAGCCGTTGCCGGCGCGCAGGATCGACACCAGGCACAGCTTCTTGCCGGCCAGCATGGGCGACTCGGTGGCGGCGATGGGCGTGCGGATGGAGACGGTCTCCATCGGCAGGTCGCGCGTGGCCTCGTAGGTCAGCAACTGGCTGATCTCGCGCACGAGGCGGCGGAAGTTGTCGGTGGTGGTGTCGGCATTGCGCGCCAGCGTGACCTTGTGCTGCACGAGCGGATGATTGACGACCAGGACCGGGGGCGCGGCATCGGCGGCGATCACGGCGGAGAGTTCATTGACGGCGTTCATGTCGACCTCGCTTTCGGGAAGCGCTCCGGGGGGATGGAAGTTTTGGAACAGTCAGTCATCGCACCCGGCCGGCCGGGAAACCGGCCGGGTGTCATTGCGCATGGGATCAGTGGAAGAAATGCGTGGCGGAAGAGTCGGAATGCCCCGTCGGACCGCCCCGTCAGAACACGGTGCCGTCGCTGTCGATGGCGAAGGGTGGCGGGCCGCCCGGCGGGCGCCGCTGCGCCGCAATCCGCCGGCCCGCGGCCCAGGTGCCGCCTTCCAGCACGCGCGCCAGCGGCATCTGCGCCTCGGTCACGCCCAGCGCCTCGCGCACGGCGTCGGCGACAAGGTCGAGGCCGGTCACCGTGAGCGCCCGCCATTCGACCAGCGCGGGCTCGTCGACGGTGTGCGTGGCGGCCGTGAAGCCGGCGTCGCGCGGCACCATCAGCTCGAAGTCGAACAGCAGGCCGCCGTTGCGGTATTCCGGCAGGCCGGTCAGGGCGTCGATGCCGGTGACGGTCAGGCCGCCGTCCTCCAGCGGCTCGAGCAGCGAGTAGGTCAGCCACTGCGTGAGCTTGTGGAACGGCACCAGCCCCTCGGGCGCGGCCGGATGGTGCCAGCAGTCGCCCAGCGAGACGCCATTGAGCACCACCCGCCCCGGCCACACCGGGCCGAGCGCCATCAGCAGCGTCTGCAGGATGAAGCTGGCTTCGATGCGGTCTTCGCGAGCGTGCGCGCGCAGGTAGTCGTACAGGTTGCCGAGCCTGGCGGGGCTGCCGAACACCGCCGGCGTGGCCTGCATGACCTCGCCCAGCCGCCGCAGCAGCCCGGCGCGGCCTTCCAGCCCCACCAGCGGGTTGTGCTGCGCGACCTGGAACGCGTTGGCGATGGTCGACACGTCGAGCCGCGACAGGCGCTCGCTGTCGGACCGCAGCGGCCCGTCGCCCGGATTGGCCGAGAAGCCGCCGCGCGCGAAGAGGTCGAAGCTCGCCACGCCCAGCCCTTCCGAGCGCGTGAGCTGCACGTCCGAGGCCGCATCGCGGTAGCGCCAGTCGGGCCCGGCGCCGGCGTCGAGCAGCACGCTCGGGATGACCAGGTCGATGCCGATGCGCGCGCGTTCTTCGCGGTGGTCGGGGCCGTACAGGCCGCCACGCTCCAGCAGGATCGCCCAGCGGTCCAGGCGCTCGCCCGGCCCGCCGGCCTCGAAGTGGCGCCAGCGGCTGTGGTAGGGCACGTTGAGGTCCGGGTAGCGCCGGCGGATCACGCTCGCCACGTAGTCGGCAATCGCGTGTACCCGGTCGGGATGCCAGGTGAAGTGTTCCGACTCTCCCGCCGCCACGTGGGCGGTCACGGCGGCGCAGTGCGTGCGCACGGCCTCCGCGCACAGCAGGTGCCGCGCGGGATGGTCGGGGGGAACCCAGCAGTACCAGCCGCTGCCCGCGCCGTCGCGGGACAGTCCGGCGTTGGACACATCGTCACGGTGCGAACCGGACGGCCGGTCGTCTTCGGGAAACATGGTCATTCGTCCAACCCCCTGCCCTTTGCGAGGGCGAGTTCGTCGGCATCCGGCGCCGTGTAATGCGTGAAGTAGCCGGCTGCCACCTTGGCGTCGATTTCCACGCGCGCATCGGCCGGGATCAGCGCCTCGGGAATGGCCACCTGCTCGACCACCTCGATGCCCTGCGCGACCAGCGCGCCGTGCTTCATGTTGCTCATGGACGCCCAGCGGTCGATGCGGCGGATCCCAAGCCAGTGGAACACGTCGGGCATCAACTCCTGGAAGCGCATGTCCTGCACACCCGCCACGCATTCCGTGCGGGCGAAATACGTCTCGGCGCGGTCGCCGCCCACCTGCCGCTTGCGGGCGTTATAGACCAGGAACTTGGTCACCTCGCCCAGCGCGCGGCCTTCCTTGCGGTTGTAGACCACCAGCCCCACGCCGCCCTCCTGCGCCATCTCGATGCAGACCTCGATGCCGTGCGCGAGATAAGGTCGACAGGTACAGATGTCGGAGCCGAACACATCGGAGCCGTTGCATTCGTCGTGCACGCGGCAGGCCACCTTCGTCTCGGGCCGGCCCAGCTTGGCCACGTCGCCGAAGAAATAGAGCGTCATGCCGCCGATGGGGGGCAGGAAGACCTTCAGGTCGGGCCGCGTCACCAGTTCGGGGAACATGCCGCTGGTCTGCTCGAAGAGGCTGCGGCGCAGCGCGCTCTCCTTGATATTGAAACGGCGCGCCAAGCCTGGCAGGTACCAGACCGGGTCGACCGCCGCCTTGGTCACGCGCACGTCGCCATTGGGATAGAGGATCTCGCCGTCGGGCTTGAGCCGGCCGGCCGCGATGGCCGCGCCCAGTTCCGGCATGTTGATATGGGCGCGCGTGACGGCGATGGTCGGACGGATATCCACGCCCGCCGCGATACGGTCGGCGAAGGCCGTCGAGACCATGTGGCCCCACGGGTCGAGCGAGACGATCTTGTCCGGATCGCTCCATTGCGGATGCGGGCCGATGGGCTCGGCCGGCGCGGTATCGGTCAGGTCGGCGCGATGGTCGCGCTGCAGGTTGCCGGCGGCAATCGCCAGCGCGCGATAGATGGCATACGCTCCCGAGTGGGTGCCGATCACATTGCGGTGCGCGGGGTTGGTCAGCGTGGCAATGACGGGTCCGCGCTCGGCCGCCGTGGGCGCGCCCCAGTGAATGGCCTCCGCAGGCTTGTCGAGCCGCGCGTGCGATGTGAGGACGATGTGATCTGACATAAGCGCCGATGCCTCCGCTGACGGGAAAACCTGACTACTTGGTCAAGTTCGTACCTTCATAGTAGGCAAGGCGTGTGCCATATCCCAATAGTCGTTTTCACGGCTTCGTGCGCCCTCGCGCGCACCGTCGCGGCGCAACAACGCACAAGCAACGCACCATGAAAAAGCGGCACGGGCCACAGGCCGGTGCCGCTTTGCGTGCGCGTGGTGCGGTGCCAAGGCACGGCCACTTTGCAATCCTTACAACATCGACGCCCGCCAGCGTGACAGGAGTACACCGCCCAGCGCGCGCGCCGCACCCGCCAGGTCGGCGCTTTCGACGTACCGATAGAACGCCGCCCCGGCCAGGTTGCTGGCCGTCCACGCCGCCACCATGCCGAGCGCGTTCAGCACCGGATCGCCCGGCGCGAAGTGCGAGACCAGCGCGTTGACGACGAGACAGACCGGGAAGTGGACGAGGAAGACCGAGTAAGAGATCTTGCCGAAGTACGTCCACAGCCAGGTGCCCGCGCGGCCACCCGGCCAGTACTCCAGCCAGCCGCCGCGGCGCGCCAGTGCCAGTACCAGCGCGGTCGCCAGCGCCAGCGCGATGCGCTCGCGGAAGTCCACCGCCAGCGCGGCACCGCCGAGCGCGGCCAGCGCAGCCACGGCCACGGCCGGGCGGCCCGGCTGCGACGCCCACCACGCCAGCGCGCCGAGGCCGTAGGCACCGAAGAAGTAGATGGCCCACACGTCGAACGCGGCGTCGCGGTTGAACCAGAAGAGCGATGCCGCCGACAGCACCGCCACCAGCGCGATGCCGAACGCCTTGCCGGTGAGCCCGCGCGCCAGCCACAGCGTGGCCACCAGCAGCGCGAAGAGCTGCATGTCGATGGCGACGTACCACACGCCCGCCGACAGCGCGTCGAAGTCGAGCAGGTTGTGGAGCAGCAGCAGGTGCGCAAGGAACTGCATCAGGTGCGGTGCGGCCGGAATCGAATCGTGGTGCATCCATTCGCGCGCCAGCGCCGCGCCGGCCACCGCGATCAGGATGGCGATGGAATACGGCACCACCAGCTTCTGGTAGCGCCGCCACACCGCAGCCACGGGCTGCCGGACCTGCAGCAGGCCGCCGGGCGCGAGACTGCGCGCGGCAAGGAATCCGCTGACGACGAGGAACACCTGGACGGCCATGCGGGCATAGGCGGACAACCAGTCGAGGAGACCGGGGGCGAGGCCGTACGCTGCATCGGACATCGGGCCATAGAAGGCCAGATGATGGAGAACGATCAACTGCGAACTGATGGCCTTCAGCGCGTCAATGCACGCCAGGCGCGAAGGACGGGGGCTCATATGTTATCGAGACTTCACGGGGGCGGAGAAGTCGGGCATTTTACCCCCATTGGGGGAATCGGATTGCCGCGTTGCAACCTGGGCGGCGAGGACGTCACGGGAACCCGGGCAACCCCCGGATTGACATTCAGGTGCAGGGTTGATGACACTGGAAGGCCGGCTCCCGTCCGGACCTATCGCAGCCATCGCAGCCAAGACCGCCGCAGGCGGCTCTCAATGAGGAGAATCATGAACAAGTTTGTCGCGACCGCCATCGCCCTGTGCCTCGGTACCGCCGTCCTGGGCGCCCATGCCCAAGGCAAGAAGTTCGACCCGTACACCGAGGGTGCCAAGTCGGGCAAGTTCGACCCGAACTCGGAAGGCGCAAAAGCGGGCAAGTTCGACCCGTATTCCGAGGGCGCGAACAAGAGCACCCGCGCCGAACTGACCGACGCCTCGGCGCCGGCGGCGACCAAGAAGTCGTCCACCAAGAAGAAGTCGTCGTCCCACAAGAAGAGCACGAAGAAGCCGGCCGCCTCGGCACCGGCAGCCTGAGCCCCGCCGGCGCACAGCCGGCCAGGCATGCCCCCGTGGCCCCGGCCCGGGGGCATGTTTTTTTTGGGGAGTTCCCGGGAACGACAGCCCGTCAGGGAATATCGGTGTCGCGCTCCATCGACGTCACGTCGATGCGCTGCACCTTGCCGTCCTGCTCCACGTCCGTGCGCAGCACGAAGGCCGCCTCCGGACAGTACCAGTCGATCACGTGCATGACGGTCGGCTCGGTCTTGACGAGGTCGCCGCCTACCACCAGCGCACCGATCGACGTGCGCTTGTCGTAGGCGATCGGCAGGCACTCCTTCTTGCCCATCGCCGTGTCGATCAGCTGCCGTTTGCCCACGCGGCGCGAGCTGACGATGATCGAGGCGCGCGAGGTTTCCATCGTCCCCACCACCTCGTCGCGCGCAAGCGGGTAGATCTTGAGCGACAGGCTTGACTCGAAGGTCTGGCCGGGCAGCGTCTCGCCTTCCCGGATGGTCAGGCCGGCGTAGTTGAACACCCCGGTGCCCTTGAACGCCGCCTCGCCGAACATGCGGGCGTACTTGCCGCGTGCGTTGATGATGGCGTGCTGGCTCTCGATGCTCAGTTCCTTGTTGGGCGAGCGGTCGATATTGACCACATGGACCTGCTGCATGATCACCGGCGGCCCCATCAGGGCGGACATGGCGGACTTCGACGTGATCTCCAGTTCGGCCCGGCAGCCCGTGGGGCTCGACACGGCGTCGTGCAGCGCCATGGTGATCGACATCGGCAGCGCCCCGTCGCCCTCCATCTGGACTTTCGAGCCGGACTTGAACCATGGGGCATCGCAGAGCGAAGCCCCGCCGCCGCCCGGCCGCGCCGGCTTTGGCGGCTTCTCCGGTGCGCTACCGGGCGTGCTCTCCGGCGCGCCCTGGGCCGCATTCTCCGGCGCGCCCTGGGCCGCGCTCTCCGCCGGCGCCTCCTGGCTCCATGCGTGTCCCGCCCCGGCCAGCAGCCCGGCCAGCGCTACCGCCACAGTCCTCCGTGCTGCTTGCGTCATGTCAGCCCCCTTGCGTCCGTCCCCGTCGCCGGGTCGTGCGCCCGGCATGGCCGATATTCTGCGCTGTCCCGGGCCAATTGTGCGCAGATGTGACCGGCAACCTGCGAAAGTGCCTCCGCAAGCGCTGGAATTTGCTTATGACCAATCCGTCGTTCCTTCGCCGCACCGAAGGGTTTACCCTCACGCCTTTCGCGTCATTCGCGTCCGTCTTTCGCGTCATTCCGCCGACCATGCCTTCTTTCGCTTCCGCAAGTGCCTTCGCCCGCTCCCTCTCCGTCCTGCTGGCCGCGCTCTCGCTGACCGCCGCCCTGCCCGTCCGCGCCCAGTCGCCCTCGCCCGTGCTCGACAAGATTCGCGAGACCGGCATCATCACGCTCGGCTACCGCGAATCGGCGCTGCCGTTCTCCTTCCGTGACGACAAGGGCCAGCCGGCCGGCTACGCGGTCGACCTGTGCCTGCGCACCGCCGAGGCCGCCCGCCAGAAGCTCGGCCTGAAGGACCTGAAGATCCGCTGGGTGCCGTTGACGCCGCAGAACCGCATTCCCGCCGTGATGAACGGCCTGGTCGACCTCGACTGCGCCCCGAACACCAACTCGCTGGAACGCCAGAAGCAGGTCGCCTTCAGCGTCTCGCACTATGTCTCGACGGTGCGCATGCTGGTGCGGGCCGATTCGGGCATCCGTTCCTTCGACGACCTGCGCGGCAAGACCGTGGTCACGAGCGCCGGCTCCACCGGCGACCGCCACGTGCGTCGCCTGAAGGCCCAGTATGGCTACAGCGACGTCTACGCCAAGGACCACGGCGAGTCGTTCCTGCTGCTCGAATCGGGGCGCGCCCAGGCCTTCGTGATGGACGACGTGCTGCTGGCCGGCCTGCGCGCGAAGTCCAGGGAGCCGTCGAAGTATGTGATCGTCGGCCCGGCGCTGTCGGTGGAGCAGAATGCGCTGATGCTGTCGAAGGCCGACCCGGCCTGGAAGCAGCTTGTCGACCAGACCCTGGCGGGCGTCTTTGCCAGCCCGGACGCGGTGGCGCTGCAGAAGCGCTGGTTCCAGCAGCCTGTCGATGCGCGGGGCGTGAACCTGAAGCTGTCACCGTCGGAAGAGGTGGTGGCGGCCTGGAAGCATCCGTCGGACGTGGTCACCGAATAATTCGGCGCCTCCTCCAGCTTCCTCCTATATAGGCTCCGGCGAAGGCCAGCCCGGCAACCATGTGACCCATTCGTGGGTCGGAGAGGCCGGGCCGCGTGCTACCATTGCGCGCCTCGCGCGGGACTGGGTTCCAGGTGACTGTCTGTCCGTCACCAGATATGGCCGACTCTGCACACTGTGCACCGACTGACACCCTGCCGCGTTGAACATGACTTCGCAGGGACCAGCACGGGCCGGATGGCCCGCGCCCGTCCCATTTTCGCTCTGGAGCCCTATGCGACCTTCGTCGACCTCGCGGTATGCCGGCATTTCCACCGGCGTCATCGCCCTGGTCTGCCTGTTCGTCCTGCTGGTGTGGTTCGGCACGCTCGACGGGCGCTGGCTGTTTCGCCCGGACGAAGGCCGCTACGCCGAGATCTCGCGCGAGATGTTCGCCTCGGGCGACTGGGTCACCATCCGCTACAACGCGCTCAAGTACTTCGAGAAGCCGCCCTTCCACATGTGGGTGACGGCGATCACCTACACGTTGGCCGGCGTCGGCGACTGGCAGGCGCGGCTGTGCGTGGCGCTGTCGGGCGTGGTCGGCGCCGTGGCGTCGATGGCCGCCGCCGCCCGCTGGTACGGCCCGCGCGCCGCCCTGCTGACGGGGCTGGTGCTGATCGCCGCGCCGATGTGGACCGTCACCGGCCACTTCAATGCGCTCGACATGACGCTCTCGGGCGCCATGGCCTGCGTGCTGGCCTTCATGCTGATCGCCCAGCACCCCGACGCCACCCCCGCCGCGCGCCGCAACTGGATGCTGGCGTGCTGGGCGGCCATGGGCGTGGCCATCCTGACCAAGGGACTGGTCGGGCTGGCGCTGCCGGGGCTGGTGCTGGTGGTCTACACGCTGGTGACGCGCGACTTCGCGCTCTGGGGCCGGCTGCACCTCGTCAAGGGCATCGTGCTGATGCTGGCGGTCACCGTCCCCTGGTTCTGGCTCATCTCAGAGCGCAACCCCGCCTTCCTGCACTTCTTCTTTATCCACGAACACTGGGAACGCTACACGTCCACGGTGCATTCCCGCCAAGGTGCGATCTGGTATTTCGTGCCGCTGCTGGTCGCAGGCTTCCTGCCGTGGCTCGGCCTGACGCCGCGCATGTGGTCCGTGGCGCGCGAGCACGCCCCCGCCACTGGCGCCGGCCATGCCACGCGGCCGCTGCGCGCCGGCCTGCTGGCCATGCTGTGGGCGGTGTCGATCTTCGTCTTCTTCAGCCTGTCTGATTCCAAGCTGCCTGGCTATATCGTGCCGATCTTCCCGGCGCTCGGCATCCTGGCCGGCGCGGCGCTCGACCACATCAACGACCGCTCGTGGAACCGGCAGATCAACGCCATGCTGGTGCTGGCCGTGGTCGGCCTGATCGCCTGCCCGTTCGTATGGCGGATGGATCGCCCCAGCACGCCCAACGAGGTGTACCGCGAGTTCACGCTGTGGCTGGTGGCCGCCTTCGTGGTGATGCTGGCCGCCGCCATGATCGCGCGCCGCGTGCTGCAATCGCGCGGCGTGATGCCCAGCATCCTCGCCTATTCGCTCGGTTTCTTCCTCAGCTTCACGCTCGCGCTGCAGGGTCACGACGCGATGGGCCGCCGCGCTTCCGGCATTGCCCTGCTGCCCCCCATCCGCGCCGTGCTGACGCCCGAGATGCCGTTCTACGGCGTGGGCATGCTCGATCACACGCTGCCCTTCTACCTCGCGCATCCGCTCGTGATGGTCGAACATCCCGACGAACTGGAATTCGGCACGCAGCAGGAGCCCGACAAGTGGCTGCCGACCATGGCCGCCTTCGCCGACCGCTGGCGCAACGGCCCGCGCGCCCTCGCCGTGATGGCGCCGCAGACGTTCGACGCGCTCCGGGCGGAACGGCTGCCAATGCATACGATCGCCGCCGACAATCGGCGTATCGTGGTCAGTAACTTCATTCCCGACGCCACGCAGGCGGCCGGCCAGGCCACCGGCGCGCCGGCGTCCCCGTCACAATCCACGCAGCAATGACCCTCTCCACCTTCGCATTCATCTTCGCCGGCGTGCTGCTCAACGCCGCCGCCCAACTGGCCCTCAAGGCCGGCGTGAACGCCGTCGGCGCCATCACCATCGAGCGCGCCACGCTCCTCACCACCGCCTTTCGCGTGCTGAGCCAGTGGCCGGTGCTGGCCGGGCTGACGATGTATGTTGTCAGTGTGGGCGTGTGGATCGTGGGGCTGTCGCGCGTGGACGTGTCGGTGGCCTACCCGATGCTGTCGCTCGGCTACGTCGTCAATGCGCTGGCCGCCTGGTGGCTGTTCGGCGAAATGCTCGGCCCCGCGCGGGTGGGAGGCATCGTGCTCATCCTGGCCGGCGTTTTCCTCATCGCCCGTTCCTGACAAGGATCCGCCCAATGAGCTTCCTTCCCTTCGTCCGGCCCGAGATCGACGCTGACGCCATCGCCAGCGTCAGCGCCGTGCTGGCCTCCGGCTGGATCACGTCCGGCCCCAAGATGCAGGCCTTCGAAGGCGCCCTGTCCGACCTGTTCGGCGGCCGCCCGGTGCGCACCTTCGCCAACGGCTCGGCCACGATGGAGATCGCGCTGCGCATCGCCGACATCGGCCCGGGCGACGAAGTCATCACCACGCCGATCACCTGGGTGGCCACGGCCAACGTGGTGCTGGCGGTCGGCGCCAGGCCGGTGTTCGTCGACATCGACCCCGTCACGCGCAATATCGACCTCGACGCCGTGGAAGCTGCCATCACCCCGCGCACCCGCGCCGTGATGCCGGTCTACCTGTCGGGCCTGCCGGTCGACATGGACCGCCTGTACGCCATCGCCCGCAAGCACAACCTGCGCGTGATCGAGGACGCGGCCCAGGCCATCGACTCCCGCTGGCGCGGCCAGCGCATCGGCGCCTTCGGCGACCTCGTCAGCTTCAGCTTCCAGGCCAACAAGAACATCACCACGATCGAAGGCGGCTGCCTCGTGATGAACTCGGCCGAGGAAGCCCTGCGCGCCGAGCGCCTGCGCCTGCAGGGCGTGATCCGCACCGGCGTGGACGGCATGGACGTGGAAGAGCCGGGCGGCAAGTTCAACCTGACGGACGTGAACGCGGCCATCGGGCTGGCGCAGCTCGAGAAGCTCGACCGCATCACCGCCCGCCGCGCCGAACTGGCGAAGGCGTACTTCGCGGCCGCCGCCGACGCCGGACTGGCCGACCTCGGCATCGAACTCCCGTTGCCGCTCGATCCGCAGCAAGCCACCACCAACTGGCATATGTTCCAGGTGGTGCTGCCGGTCGACCGCATGCAGGGCGGCCGCGCCGACGCGCGCCGCCGCGTGATGGAAGCGATGCGCGACGCCGGCATCGGCACCGGCGTGCACTACCCGCCCGTCCACCTCTTTACCTACTATCGTTCTCTCGGCTGGCGCGAAGGCATGCTGCCGGTGGCCGAACGCATCGGGCGCGGCATCGTCACGCTGCCGCTATTCCCCGCCATGCAGACGGCCGATGTCGAACGTGTCTGCGCAACCCTCAGCGAAACATGCAAACGCCTCTTCCAATGAGCCAGGTCGAAGTGTCCGTCGTCATCCCCGTCTACAACGAGGAGGATGGCCTGCAGGCGCTGTTCGACCGTCTCTATCCCGCGCTCGACGGGCTCGGCGAATCGTACGAGATCCTCTTCGTCAACGACGGCAGCAAGGACCGCTCGGCGGCGCTGCTCTCGGCCCAGTTCCGCCTGCGCCCCGACGTGACGCGCGTCATCCTCTTCAACGGCAACTTCGGCCAGCACATGGCGATCCTGGCGGGCTTCGAGCATACGCGCGGCAAGATCGTCATCACGCTCGACGCCGACCTGCAGAACCCGCCCGAGGAAATCCCCCGGCTGGTGCAGTCCATGCGGGAAGGGCACGACTACGTCGGCACCATCCGCCGCCAGCGCGAAGACACGGCCTTCCGCCGCTATGCCTCGCGGGCCATGAACCGCCTGCGCGAAAAGATCACCAAGATCCGCATGACGGACCAGGGCTGCATGCTGCGCGCCTACAGCCGCGACGTGGTCGACACCATCAACGCCTGCCGCGAGGTCAACACCTTCATCCCGGCGCTGGCGTACACCTTCGCCTCCAGCCCGGTGGAGATCGAGGTCGGCCACGAGCAGCGCCATGCGGGCGAGTCGAAATATTCGCTGTACCAGCTCATCCGCCTGAACTTCGACCTGGTGACCGGCTTCTCGATCGTGCCGCTGCAGTGGTTCTCGGCGGTGGGCACGGTGCTGTCGCTGATGTCCGGCGCACTGGTTGTCGTGCTGCTGGCACGCCGCTTCCTGTTCGGCTCGGAAGTGCAGGGTGTGTTCACCCTGTTCGCCATGAACTTCTTCCTGATCGGCATCATGCTGTTCGGCATCGGCCTGCTGGGCGAGTATGTCGGCCGCATCTACCAGGAAGTGCGCGATCGTCCGCGCTACCGCATCCAGGCCGTGCTGGAGGCCAGCGCGCGCCAGCGCACCGCCGACGGCACGACGGAAGTCAGCACGCAGGGAGCCATGGAGTGAGGGCCGTCGTCTTCGCCTATCACAACGTCGGCGACCGCTGCCTGCGCGTGCTGCGGGCGCGCGGCGTGGAGGTGGCGCTGGTCGTCACCCACCGCGATCGTCCCGACGAGAACATCTGGTTCCGCCGCGTGGCGGACACCGCCGCCGACCTCGGCATCCCCTTCATCTACGGCGAGGACCCGAACGATCCGGCGCTGGCCGAGGCCGTGCGCGCGGCGCGTCCGGACGTGATCTTCTCGTTCTACTACCGGGCCATGATCCCGGCCTCGCTGCTGGCGCTGGCGCCGCAGGGGGCGTTCAACATGCACGGCTCGCTGTTGCCGAAGTACCGCGGCCGCGTGCCGGTAAACTGGGCGGTGCTGCGCGGCGAGACCGAGACCGGCGCCACGCTGCACGCGATGGAGGCCAAGCCCGACGCGGGCTACATCGTCGACCAGACCGCCGTGCCGATCCTGCCCGACGACACCGCCGGCGAGGTGTTCGAGAAGGTCACCGTGGCCGCCGAGCAGACGCTGTGGCGCGCCCTGCCCGCGATGCTGGCCGGCAACACGCCGCAACACCCGAACGTGCTGGCCGAGGGCAGCTATTTCTCCGGCCGCAAGCCGGAAGACGGCCGCATCGACTGGAGCCGCCCGGCCGCCGAGGTCTATAACCTGATCCGTGCGGTGGCCCCGCCGTATCCGGGTGCGTTCACCGATATCGCCGCAGGCAACAATCCGCGCCGCTTCGTCGTCGCCGAAGCCCGGCGCCTCTCCGGCACGGCGCAAGGCACGCCCGGCCTTCGGGTGGCGGACGGCCGCATCGTCGGCCTGTGCGGCGACGGCGGCCTGATTGCCATCCGGCAACTGCTCGAAAACGGCCAGCCCGTCGGCGCAGACGCGCTCGCGGCTACTCTCACCCAACAATCCAAGTAAGGGGAACCGATGAAAAAGGTCCTGATTCTCGGCGTCAACGGCTTCATCGGCCACCACCTGACGCGCCGCATCCTCGAAACCACGTCGTGGGACGTGTACGGCATGGACATGTCGACCGACCGCCTCGGCGACCTGGTCGAGCATCCGCGCATGCACTTCGTC
>Ga0160472_100088_pt1 | contig 148942 bp, 138 predicted proteins | sample HID1973M_E11MG_FD_108267 | JGI IMG/M metagenome (GOLD analysis project Ga0160472, IMG submission 108267) | Enriched mosquito-associated microbial communities from UW Madison campus, WI, USA - HID1973M_E11 MG | ecosystem: Host-associated > Arthropoda: Insects > Digestive system > Unclassified ... | reverse complement strand
TTATTTTAGTACTATGTATTGCATAGTATTGTATAAAACATATATCTTTGTTTTATGATAGCAGAAAATACGCAAACACAAATGCGGAAGGGAATTCTGGAATACTGTGTTTTATCAATCATCTCGAGAGGCGAAATATATGCCTCTGATATTATTGCCGAATTAAGGTCGGCAAAGCTGTTGGTGGTTGAGGGCACATTATATCCATTATTAACCAGGCTTAAAAACAATGGTTTATTAAGCTACAACTGGGTAGAATCTACCTCAGGCCCACCGCGTAAATATTATACCCTAACCGAAGTTGGTAGAGGAATTTTATCTCAATTAGATCAAACCTGGCAGGAGCTGGCTTATGCTGTAGGTGTTTCACAAAAAGGAGCCAATTCATAAATATTAGTAAAAAGGAAATGGAAAAGACCATCATCATAAATATAGGCAACACCATCATTCATATTGAGGAAAGTGCTTACGAACTCTTAAAGGCCTACTTGGTTGAAGTGAAACAGCATTTTGCAAACCATGCAGATGATTTGGAAATTGTAACCGATATAGAAAACCGAATTGCAGAATTGCTTACCGAACAATTGGAAGAACAGAAAAAACAAGTTGTTGATTCGAGCAATGTAAATTCGGTAATTGGGCAAATGGGACGAGTGCAGGATTTCGACTCGAATGAAGAACAGGAAGAGGAACCTGTGATTCATACCGCTTATCAACACCAATACGCAGAGAAAAAATTATACCGCGATATGGACGAACGTGTAATTGCAGGCGTTTGTGCCGGGATTGCACATTATGTAAATACCGAGGCAAAGTGGATCAGACTGGCCATGCTGTTGATCGTTTTTCTTGGCGGTGCTGGTGTTTTGGTTTATGCCATTCTCTGGGTAATTATGCCAAAAGCAAAATCCCGGATCGAGAAAATGGAGATGAAAGGCGAGCCTGCCAATTTACAGGGTTTCCAGAAAAACCTAGATGAGGAGTTGCAAGCTGTTAAAGAGCGTTTATCTGAAGTAAACAAACATGCACAACCCTTATTTGCCCGCTTCGGAATCTTTATTGGAGAATTTTTTGAATGGCTTGGCCGATTTATTGGCGGAACCGGAAAAGTAATCTTCAAAGTTATTGCAGGCATCATTATCGTTTTTGGCGTGCTCTTCCTGCTTTCTTTAATTATAGGTTTTGCCGCTTTTCAAGGGTTTTGGGACGAGAGCATCTATGAATATTTCCCATTCTCGGTTATTAATGATAGCAGTAGAGGTGTGATTTTACTTAGTGCTTTTGTTGTTTGCTTCATTCCAATTTTGGCCCTTGTTCTTTTCTCTATCAGGGTTGCATTTAACAAACAGGCTATAAATAAAACACTGTCTTTCGCTTTATTAATTATTTGGTTAGTGGGCGTTGCGGCTACAGGTTATCATGCTGCTAAAATATCTTCAGAGTTTAAGCAACATGCCGAACTCACACAAACTGCCGATTTAAAATCGTATAAAACCTATGTAATTGATATCGACAGGAGTAAATACTTTAGCAAAGAAGATAGCATTAACTACCATATTGATGCCAACCAGCGCAGGCAAATTGTTACCGAAGACTTTGAAAATGGACCTTTTGTTTCTCCAAACAATATTCGTATCAATATAGAGAAAAGCGAGAATGGAATTAGTCGGTTGACGCAGAAATACGAGTCGCAGGGAAAAACCTTCCCAGGTGCTTTGCAAAATGCTCAAAATATCGATTACAAATATCTTTTAAAAGATTCGGCCATTATTTTTAGCCCACGGTTTACATTAAGAAAAGGAACCATATGGAGAAATCAAGAAGTGTGGTTAACCCTGGAAGTTCCGGTTGGCACTCGGCTGATTTTGAAAGATGATTCTTATAGGTACATTAATAACTATGGAACTTGGGATTGTGGCGAAATTGAAAACGATGGCAATAATTACAGTGTTTGGATAATGACTGAAGAGGGACTAAAATGTGTAGCGCAATTAAAAGAAGAGGCTATTAAAAACCAAAAGCTAAAAGAGGAGCTTCTAAATCTAGAACTTTTGCAGAAAAATAAATCCACCGATTCCATTTATCAAGATTCTGTATCCAATAGAATAAAAGAAGTTAGGGCTGAGTTGGGAATCAATGTTGAATAACTAATAGCATACAAAATCGCCTTATCAGGCATTACGGGAAAAAAACATGAAAAAGTTATTAATGCTAATTGCATGCCTTTTGGTGTGTGGGGTTTCCTTTGCCCAAAAATTAAATAAAATTTCGGGTAAAATTATAGATGAAAAAGCCGAGGCTGTACCATTTGCAATTGTTAAAGTATTCACTTTTCCAGATACGGTTTTGGTTAAAACCATAGCCACAACGCCTGATGGGACTTTTACTTTTGATCAGATAAAAAATGGAGATTATATTCTTTCAATTTCTATGGTTGGATTCAAAAGCAAAAAAACGGCTAAAATTTCAATTGCAAGCGATTTTGTATTGCCTACAATAACCATCGAAAACAGTACAAAACAACTTAAAGAGGTAAGCATATCAGGCAGAAAACCCTTTATCGAGCATCAGATTGATAAAACGGTTTTAAATGTTGAAAACAGCATTACCGCTACCGGAAGCACAGCATTGGAGGTATTGGAAAAGGCACCTGGGGTACAAATTGATCGTCAAAATGATCAAATAAAGCTAAATAACAAAGCTGGTGTAATGGTGATGATTGATGGGAAAACAAATTTTCTGTCTGGCGCCGATGTAACCACTTTGCTAAGCAATATGAGCAGCGATCAGATCTCTACAATCGAATTGATTACAAACCCATCATCAAAATACGATGCTGCCGGAAATGCCGGAATTATAAATATTAAACTAAAAAGAAATAAAGCTTACGGTACAAACGGAACGGTTTCTTTTAATGGTGGACAAGGCATTATGCCCGATTCGCCAAGCGATTTATACCGTGCCGGATTAAACTTAAACCTCAACCATAGAGAAGGGAAATGGAATATTTTTGGAAACGGCGCCATCGCTCGCAAATCGAATTTCAATAATACGTATTTAGATAGAACAACGTTGTCAAACGGAATTGCGAGCTCCTTAACTCAAAATTTCGATCGTAAAAATAAAGGCGTCGGTTTTCAGGGGAAATTGGGGGCAGATTATTATGCTTCTGAAAAAACGGTATTTGGAGTAATGGTCGATGCAAATACTGTGAATACCAAGCTGACCAATTTTAGCAATACAAATATTTATGCCATTCAAAATGGAGCACCCAATTTGAGCTACATTTTACAGGATGCAAATTCGAGCTCGCCGGCAAGCAATTTAACCGCAAACTTTAACATAAAACACGATTACAATAAGGAAGGGAAAAGTTTAACCTTTGATGTTGATTATTCTGGTTTCAGCAATAAAAAAGATGAGAATTTTTTGGCTAACTATTTAAATGCTTCAGGTAGTTCGACCAACCAAACCAACCTTAGAAATAATACGGATGCAAAAATTAATGTTTATGCAGCTAAAACAGATTTTACCTGGCCTCTGTCTAAAACAATGAAAATAGAAACCGGCTTAAAAAGCAGTTACGTAGTTACCAATAACGATTTCCTTTCTGAGCAGTTTCTATCTGGAGTTTGGCAAAACGATTTGGGCAAATCCAACAACTTTGTCTACAAGGAAAACATTAATGCAGCTTACGCCAATTTTTCAAAAGAATGGAAGGTATGGCAGATTCAGGTGGGCTTGCGAGCCGAACAAACGCATTCTAACGGAAAGTCGATAACAGATAATAAAGAAGTAGATCGAAATTATGTTTCCCTGTTTCCAACCGTTTTTGTAAACCAAAAATTAAATGAAAATAACAACATCCGATATTCTTATGGAAGAAGAGTAGATCGTCCAAACTATCAGCAGTTAAATCCTTTCGTTTTTTATATGGACCCATTAGCAGTAGATCAAGGAAACCCTTATTTAAAACCTCAGTTTACAACTAATTATGAAGTGAGTTACAGTTACAAAGAAGCATCAATAAGTTTAAACTATTCTGATACCCGTGATATGATTACTCAAGTTAGTAAGCAAGATGATGCAACAAGGGTTATCAGCGTAATTCGTCAGAATTTGGGTCGGTTTCAAAACTATTCTGCCAATTTAAATTATCCTGTTAAACTTACCAAATGGTGGAATTTACAGAATAACGTAAGCGTTTACTACAATAAATTTGAAGATGGAAATATAGAAGGCGCAGCTTACAGTGCAAGCAAAGTAGCTGTAAATTTATACACCTCAAATTCATTTACATTGCCTAGCAACATTTTGCTCGAAGTTAGTTTCTGGTTAAATTCTCCAAGAATTTCTGGTGTAGAACAAACAACAATTTATCAGGGTGCTTTAAATGCCGGAATTCAAAAAAGTATGCTGAACAAGAAACTTAAACTTAGACTAAACATGGATGATATTTTACTAACCAATCGTTGGGAAGGAAAGTTGGTTTATCAAAACATCAATATGAATGTAGTTAATCGATATACCAGTAGACGGGCAAATTTTAGTGTGAGCTACAGTTTCGGAAACCAGAATGTAAAATCGGCGAGATCTAGAAATACCGCTACCGATGATATTAAAAACAGAGCTGGAGGCAATTAATCTTAAATTTTAAACTAAAAAAGAATGAACAAATTAACTTATTTAATCGCCCTAACATTTATTCTGTTAAGTTTTGGCTGTAATTTTAAAGGTCACAATTTATCTCTATCTACTTCCGATACCAATAAAGAATTTAGATATAAGGCAGATTATCCCGCAGAAAAAACAGGGAAGCTGGAAAAATATTTAGACCATGAATTAAATAATGATCTGCCGTTAGATCAGAACATCGATTTGTCTGTGAATTATAATGGAAGCGAAAAATTTAATTTGAGAGCAACAAAAGGTCATTTAGAAATTTTGTTCAATAAAAAAGGAAGTTCGCTGAGAAGCTATCTGAAAATTAAGGCTTTAACTGAAGGCATAAGTAATAAGCTCTCCGAAAACTAAGAAGCTAAAAATTTCGTTTTTATATAGGTTGGTGTATTTATACATCAACCTTTTTTTATTTTAATTAAATTATACTTAATTGCACCGTTCTTAATAGAGGATTTAATTTTTACTCCGATTAGCTCTGATATAAAACCGAGCAATGCGATTGTCTATTTAATTATCAATTATCTTGCAAGAATTATCCTTATTAAATTATTACTTATTGAGTAAATGAATAAAAATGAAGTAGAAAGAATAGCCGCGTTAAGAGGCTATGAAGTACTAGATTCGTTAAGTGAGATAGAATTTGATCGAATTACCCAACTTGCTTCTATAATTTGCGAGACAGAAATTTCTTTAATTACCCTAATAGATGAAAATCGACAATGGTTTAAATCAAAAGTTGGGATGGAAATATCTGAAATTAATAGAGACTTGGCATTTTGCAACTATACAATTTTAGAGGATAAATTACTTGAGGTTGGCGATACTTCAAAAGATGATCGCTTTAAGGATAATCCATTTGTTTCAGGCGATCCCAAAGTTAAATTTTATGCTGGATATCCTTTAATTGATCCAAATGGATTTGCCATTGGTTCTTTGTGTGTTGTAGATGGCGCAACAAAAGTTTTAAACGAAAAACAGAAAATAGCGATTAAAATGCTTGCAGATGAAGCTATTTCTTTAATTGTTGAACGACGTGAAAAAGAAGAATTTAAAAATTTCGCCAAGCTTTTTCAATTATCCGATGATTTAATCTGTGTTGCAGGCTTAGATGGCAAACTAAAAAAGATTAATCCAAGTTTTGAAAAAGTTCTGGGCTGGAACCATGATAAGATATTAGGCAAATCATTTTACGATTATATCCATAAGGATGATTTATCACTTACCAAGCGAAAATTAAACAACCTGCAGCACGATAACAAAGGCATAAGCTTTACCCATCGTTTTAGAACCAGAAGTGCCGATTTCAAAACAGTACACTGGGTTGCTACAATAGAAGAAGGAACGGGTAATATTTTTGCAATCGGTAGAGATATATCTGTAGAAATAGAGCAACAACAGCTTTTGCTTACAAGCGAACAAAAGTTTAAAACTTTTTTTGAAAATTCTCAGGGCTTAATGTGCACGCACGATTTGGAAGGCAATTTCATTTCTGTAAATACTGCCGGAGCTAAAATTTTAGGTTTCACAAAAGATGAATTGGATGCAAAGGGATTATTTGATATCGTTCCAAAAGAAAGACACGATTATCTTAAAGCTTATTTAGCCGAAATAAAAAACGTAGGTCATGTTCGAGGCCAAATGATCACCAATACCAAACAAGGATCGAAACGAATCTGGATGTTCTCCAATGTTTTGGAACAGGATATAAATGGCGACGCTTATGTAATTGGAAACGCTGTTGATATTACGGATCAATATAATTTAGAAATCGATTTAAAACATACCAAAGATGTTTTAGAACAGACCAATATCGTAGCTAGAGTTGGGGGCTGGGAACTGGATTTAGTAAAGAACAAACTTTATTGGACATCCATGACCAAGCAAATTCATGAAGTAAGTGCAGATTACAAACCCGAATTGGCTACAGCAATTAATTTTTATAAAGAAGGCGAGAGCCGTAATAAAATAACTGAAGTTGTAGATAATGCCATTTTAAATGGAGGCGGATGGGATTTGGAATTGCAGGTAGTAACCGCTAAGGGTAACGAACTTTGGGTTAGATCTTTGGGGAATTGCGATTTTGTAGAAGGTAAATGCGTTCGTGCCTATGGCACTTTCCAAGATATTGATCAGTATAAAAAAGCAGATATCGCCCAAAACGAATCTAAAAAACTCTTAGATGATGTGTTAAATGCAGCATCAGAAATCGCGATTATTGCAACAGATATTAATGGAATAATTACTGTATTTAACAAGGGTGCCGAAAAAATGCTCGGATACGATTGTAAGGAAATGATCGGCAAACATACTCCGGCCATCATTCACGATCAAGCAGAAATGACTGCGTATGGTAATAAACTAAGTGCAGAACTTGGCTATAAAGTAGATGGTTTTGGTATTTTGGTTGGTTACGCAAATAAAAGTAGAATCGAGAAAAAAGACTGGACTTTTGTAAAAAAAGACAAATCCCGGTTAACGGTTTCTATTGATGCAACCGCTATAAAAGATGAAGAAGGCAACGTAATTGGATATTTAGGAATCTCTACAGACATTACCCAAAGAAAAGAAACAGAAAAGAACTTAGCCTTAGAAAAAGCTAGGCTTTTGGCTTTTATAGAGCATACACCTGCTGCGGTGGCCATGTTAGATAATAATATGACCTACCTAGCAGTTAGCCAAAAATGGCTTGGCGATTATGACTTAAAGGCCAAGAAAGTAATCGGAGCCTCTCATTATGATGTATTTCCTAATTTAGACGAAAGCAGAAAACTACGGCATAAAAAAATTCTATCAGGAGAAATAGATCGTAGGGAAGAAGACATTTTCACAAATCCAGAGACAGGCTTAACACATTACATCACCTGGGAAATGCGGCCATGGTACCAATTGGATGGAAATATTGGTGGAATGATGATGTTTACTCAAGATATTTCGCCTTTGGTACACCAGCGAGAAGAACTAAAGGTTGCAAAAATTCAGGCAGATCAGGCAAATGTGGCCAAGTCTGAGTTTTTGGCAAATATGAGTCACGAAATTCGTACACCTTTAAACGGTGTAATTGGATTTACAGATTTAGTTTTAAAAACAAAGTTGAACGAAACTCAACTTCAATATCTTACTATAGTAAATCAATCTGCAAATGCTTTATTGAGTATTATAAATGATATTTTGGATTTTTCTAAAATAGAAGCAGGCAAGTTCGAACTCGATATAGATAAATGTGATCTGTATGAAATTGCGTCACAGGCAACTGATATTACGACTTACCAAATTCAAGCTAAAAACCTTGAAATGTTACTGAATATTGCTCCAGATTTACCCCGCTTTGTTTGGGCAGATTCAGTTCGTTTAAAGCAAATTCTAATTAATCTTTTAGGTAATGCATCTAAATTTACCGAAACTGGAGAAATTGAATTAAAAATCGAATCGTTAAGCCAAGATGAAGAAAATAATTTATTAAGATTTAGCATTCGCGACACAGGAATAGGCATTAAACCAGATAAACAAGAGAAAATATTCGAAGCCTTTGCTCAGGAAGATTCCTCAACTACCAAGAAATACGGTGGCACAGGTTTAGGCTTAACCATTTCGAATAAACTCTTGCGGATGATGGACAGCCGCTTAAAGTTAAAAAGTACACCCAATGTGGGCAGTACATTTTACTTTGATGTTTTGTTAAAGGCCGAAGACGGGCCTGAAATTGAATGGCAAAATTTAGAAAGCATTAAAAGCGTACTTATTGTTGATGATAACGATAACAACAGAACCATTTTAAACCAGATTCTTTTACTCAAAAATATTAAAACCGATGAGGCGAAAAGTGGTTTCGAAGCGCTTCAGTTTTTATCAGAAGGTAAACGTTACGACGCCATATTAATGGATTATCATATGCCTTACATGGATGGTTTGGAAACGATTTCTAAAATTAGAAATAGCTTTTTTAATACCCATGAAAAGCAACCTATTATTCTTTTGCATAGCTCATCTGATGATGGAACTTTAATTAAATCCTGTCAGGATCTGCAGGTAAATCATCGTTTGGTTAAGCCAATCAAAATGCCCGATATTTATCGGATTTTAAGCAGGCTTCACCAAACAAATGCAGAAATTAAAGTTGATGAAAACGAATCAACCTTTATCCTTCCAAAAACAAATCCACGTAAAATAATGATTGTGGAGGATAATGAAGTAAACAGATTTTTAACCAAAACACTAATCGATAATATCTCTCCGGGAAATATAATTATAGAGGCAAAAAATGGATTGGAAGGATTAAAGCTTTTCGCTACGGAAGCACCAGATCTTATTTTTATGGATATTCAAATGCCGATTATGAATGGCTATGAAACTACCGGAGAAATTAGAAAAATTGATGCAAAAAAAACACCGATTATTGCCATAACAGCTGGAAATGTAATGGGCGAAAAAGAGAAGTGTTTAGATGCCGGAATGGATGATTTTATTACAAAACCCATTATGGAAGATACTGTAGGGCAAGTTTTAAACAAATGGCTGCTTAGAGATGTTGAAGAAAATGTTGCTGTACTGCAGTTCCAGCCAAGCAATGATGTTCATTTTGATCCAGGAAGACTAAGAAGTTATTATGGCCAAAATGCTGATAAGCTCAAGAAAATAGTTACTTTAACAATTGGCCAGCTTAAAGAATCTGTTGCCCTTTTAGAAACCGATATCTCTGATAAAAACTTAGAAAGTATCAATTTGTTGGGGCACAAAGTTTACGGTACATCTGTTTCTGCAGGTTTAACAAAGCTTTCTAAAATAGCAGCCGAAATTGAGAAAGTAGAAACGTTACAAAAATTGAGTGGGAGCAATCTCTTTGAGCAATTTACTTCCGAAATTGAATATTTGATAGGGTTTTTAAGTAAACAATATTTGGGGGAAAATTATTAATTTCATGCTTAGCCTATCATAACATAAAATCAAAATGAAAAAATACTTTTTAGCTTTAATACTTTTCCAACTTTTTTTTATTGGTTCTTTTGCTCAAAACAAACCGAATTTTTGGGATGATGTACAAACCATCAAGAATTACGATAAAATGTTCAAGCCACCCGTAAATCCAGTTCTGTTTATCGGCAGTTCATCCATTCGAAAATGGGATGATTTAACTCAGGTTTTTGCAAAATACAATGCTTTAAATAGAGGAATTGGAGGCGCAGTAACCAACGATATTACCTTTTATTTAAACGATTTGGTATTTCCTTATCAACCTCGCCAAATTGTAATTTATGTAGGAGAAAATGATCTGACCGATGAAAAAACCACTGCCGATAGCGTTTTAAATAGAACTGTAAGGCTTTATCAAGGAATTAGAGCTAAACTGCCAGAAGTTCCAATAGTTTATATATCTATCAAACCAAGCCCAAGCAGAGCCAGGTTTCAGGAAAAGGCTATAGCTTCCAACCTATTGATAAAGAAATTTTTAGCCGGCGAAAAAAATACTGTTTTTGTAAATGTATTTCCATTAATGCTTACAAAAGATGGTAAACTTAGGCCAGAGCTATTTGTGGGCGATATGTTGCACATGAACGCTACAGGCTATGCCATCTGGCGAAAAGCCGTTGAGCCTTATTTGTTGAAAATGAACAATAAGTAGCGTTCAAGAAGCCCGAAAAAATCCTGGTCGTAGCGTCTCGCTACGACTCTTACTTCACTCTCACAACGATTCTACTTTTCCCTCCGTATCATAAAATTTGAGTTACAGAATAAATCCACATTTAGGTTTACCTATCTTGGGCTTTAATTAAATCTCTAATCCAAATGATAACCGAGCAAATCAAATTCAAATCCATTTTGTGGATTTTTTTATTCAGTATTATTTCTTTTAGTAGCTTTTCTCAAGGATTTTTAAAAGCTGAAGGAAAACAAATTGTAAACGAAAAGGGAGAAAATGTTTTGCTTCGGGGTATTGGTTTAGGCGGATGGATGCTGCAAGAAGGTTATATGCTAAAGATTAACAAAGATGGCCAGCAATATAAAATTCGTGAGCGCATAGAACAGCTTATTGGTGCTGAAAAAACTTCTGCGTTTTACAATGCCTGGTTAACCAATCACACCACCAAAAAAGATCTCGACTCTTTAAAACGCTGGGGATTTAACTCTGTTCGTTTGCCAATGCATTATAATCTGTACACCTTATTGGTTGATCAAGAGCCCGTTGCCGGGAAAAATACCTGGTTGGAAAAAGGTTTTGCTTTAACCGATAGTTTACTTGCTTGGTGCAAAGCGAATAAAATGTACCTGATTTTGGATTTACATGCAGCGCCGGGCGGACAGGGGAACGATACCAACATCGCAGATCGAGATGCTTCAAAACCATCACTTTGGGATGGTGAGGCCAATAAGGAAAAAACAATAGCACTTTGGGTTAAGCTGGCAGAACGATACAAAAACGAACCCTACATAGGCGCTTATGATATTTTGAACGAACCAAATTATGGCTTTCAAAACCCAGAGGCTGATAAAAATGGAACAAAGGAAAAATTAAACGAACCCCTAAAAAAATTGATGGTTGATATTACAAAAGCCATTCGTAGTGTAGATCAAAAACATATTATCATCATTGAGGGAAATGGTTGGGGCAATAATTACAATGGTATTTTTCCGCTTTGGGATAAAAACATGGCTTTGAGTTATCACAAATACTGGAATTATAACGATCAGGCTTCAATTGCAGGTATGTTAAAGGCAAGAGAAGAACAAAATGTTCCAATTTGGTTGGGTGAAACTGGCGAAAATTCTAATGTTTGGTTTACGGATGCCATTGCACTTTTAGAAAAGAACAATATCGGTTGGTCCTGGTGGCCTTTAAAAAAGATTGGATTTAATAATCCGATGGAAATCAAATCAAACCCCAAATACAGCCATTTGGTTAATTATTTGAATAATGGCGGAGAAAAACCCAGTACGAATGATGTATATGAAGGTTTGATGGAGCTTGCAAAAGATGCAAAAGTAGAAAACAACATCATTCATAAAGATGTAATTGATGCCATGATCCGTCAGCCCTTAACCAAGGAGACCAAGCCCTTCAAAGAAAATCTAATTCAAAATAACACAACTGTTTATGCTGTTGATTATGACCTCGGCAGAAATGGAAAAGCTTATTTTGATTTGGATACTGCAGATTATCACGTCGCAACAAATAAAAGAGGTATAGGCAATAAAGGCAGAATCTATCGTAATGATGGGGTAGACATTGCTAAAGATTCTCTTCAGGAAGATAGATTTTACGTAAATAGTATAGAAAAAGGAGAATGGTTACAATACACCCTTCGAGTTGTTAAAAGTGGAATCTATACCTTAAAATTAAATGTTGCTTCTGATATCAATGATGGAAGTATTTCAGTTTTTGTAAATGATGTAGAGGTAGAAAAAAGTGTTGCCATTCCAAATACTAGAGGTTTAAAGAAATTTAAAGTCATAACGCTTAAAAATGTTTCACTAAAGGCTGGCAAACAAGTTATCCGTTTTAATACAATAAATGGTGGCTACAACTTTAGTTATTTTCAGTTGGTGAAAGCTAAATGACTATTGTTTTTCCGCAAAATTGAGGGCGATAATACTACGATTCCCAATCAACATGGAAAAAAGAATGACGACAACATTAAGTGGAGTTGTGTTAAGATTTCAAGTCGTTGACATAAAAGAGATTGTATTTTGTACATTTGGAATCCAACTCTTAAATAGATTTTAGCTGGTATGCCCATAAAATATTACTTTTCCCTTTTTCTGTTATTATTTTTTTTTACTTCTGTTTCAGCTCAAAATAAATATATCTTAAGCGGTACAATCCGCGATGCGGGCACTGGCGAAACCTTAATTGGTGCCACAGTTAAAATTAGTGGTTCTACGGGAGCAGGTACATTGACAAATGCATATGGTTATTTTGCCTTAACTCAAGCCGAAGGAAGTTATACCGTTACCATCAGTTATACCGGTTATGTTTCCATCAGTAAAACAATTAATTTAATAAAGGATATCAAACTAAATGAAGAGCTAAGGACTGCAAATGATTTGGCAGAAGTTACCGTTAGCGCCAATAATCGCAAAAATGAAAATGTAAAGAGTGCGCAGATGGGACTGGAGCGCGTAGATATGAAATCGCTGAACAGCATCCCAGTGTTGTTGGGCGAAAAGGATATTCTTAAAACCATTCAGTTATTGCCTGGAGTAAAATCTGGAGGAGAAGGAAACACCGGTTTTTACGTTCGTGGAGGTGCAGCTGATCAAAATCTAATCATTTTAGATGAAGCCGTGGTTTATAATTCATCTCATTTATTGGGCTTCTTTTCTACTTTTAATGCCGATGCGATTAAAGATGTAAGCTTGTATAAAGGTGGAATGCCAGCTCAATATGGTGGTCGGTTATCTTCCGTTTTAGATGTTAAAATGGATGATGGAAACAACAAGGAATTTAAGTTTCAGGGCGGGATTGGTCTAATTGCCTCACGGTTAAAGGCAGAAGGACCTATAGTAAAAGATAAAGGATCTTTTATGGTGAGTTTCCGGAGAACTTATATTGATCTTTTTTTAAGAGCTTCGCCAGATTCATCCATCAACGGCAGCACATTAAATTTTTACGATATTAATGCAAAAGCGAACTATAAAATAAACGATAAAAATATAATATACATTTCTGGTTATTTTGGGAAGGATAACATAGGCGTAAAAGATTTATTTGAGAATAATTGGGGAAATGTAACCACAACCATTCGCTTAAACCACATTTTTAGCGATCGCTTATTTTCAAACACTTCATTAATTTACAACAACTATAATTATACCGTTCGTTTGCTAAATGATGTAACCAATTTTAAGGCAACATCATTGGTTCGCGATTTTAACTTTAAGGAAGATTTTCAGTATTTTAGCAATAAGCATACACTCCGGTTCGGCTTAAATGCCACACATCATCGTATATCTCCCATAGATATTACAACCAGCCAAGAATCTCAGGTAAATTCCTTAACCCAAGAAAAACGTTATGGCTTGGAAACTGCCGCTTATGTTTCTGATGAGTGGGCGGTTACAGATAAGCTTAACTTTTTGTATGGTGTTCGTTTGGCTGCATTCTCGTTGTTGGGTCCGGGTAATTTTAGTCAGTACAACACTGCCGGGAATATCGTTTCTACAGAGAATGTTGCCAGCGGAAAATTTTATAAAAACTATTTCAATTTAGAACCCCGTTTTTCGGTAAGTTACCTGTTTAATGAAGAAAATTCCATTAAGGCATCCTATAACCGAAATACTCAGAACATCCATATTTTAACCAATGCCACATCAAGCTCGCCGACAGATCAGTATGTATTGAGCAGCAATAACATTAAGCCAGAAATTGCAGATCAAATCGCTTTGGGTTACTTTAAAAATTTAGATGAAAACAATTATGAATTTTCTGGCGAAGTCTATTATAAATGGCTTCAAAACCAGATCGATTATAAAAATGCCGCACAATTGTTGGCCAACTCTAATGTAGAATCTGAATTACTTTATGGCTCAGGACGAGCATATGGCTTGGAGTTATTCTTTAAAAAGAAGTTTGGAAAACTGAATGGTTGGGTTGGATATACACTTTCCCGGACAGAACGTAAATTTGCCGAACTCAATAACGGCAATTATTTTCCTGCAAGGCAGGATAGAACTCATGACATATCTGTAGTGGGTATTTACAACTTAAATAAGCGTTGGACTTTTTCTTCTAGCTTTATTTACAGTACCGGAAATGCGGTTACTTTTCCGGCAGGGAAATATGTAATTAATAACCAAACGGCATATTACTACACAGAAAGAAACGCAGGAAGAATGCCCTATAACATGCGTTTAGATTTAAGTGCAACATTAGAGGGGAAAAATACAGGTAGATTCCAATCCAGCTGGAATTTCGGCGTTTACAACGCACTGGCTCGCAAAAATCCTTATTCTATAGAATTTATTAATGACCCTAAAGATCCAAGTAGAACTGTAGCAGAGCAAACCTCACTCTTCGGTTTAATTCCATCAGTAACCTGGAATTTTAAATTTTAAATAGAAATGAAAAAATTAATAATATACTTTTCCATCTTAAGCTGTTGCTTTATTTCCTGTAAAAAGATTATTGAAGTAGATACCAATAACGTCGAGGCTCAAATTGTAATTGAAGGAAAGATAACAGATAAGCTTGCTGATCAACAGATTCTGATTACCAAAACCGTTGGATATAGCGATCAAAATGTTTTTCCAAAAGTTTCGGGGGCAGTTGTTATGGTTACGGATGATAAAGGAAGCAAATATACATTTACAGAAAAATCTCCCGGGGTTTACATTCAAGCCATGCGTGGGATTCCGGGTAATACCTATTATTTAAACGTTAATGTGGATGGTAAAGTCTACACTGCAAGTTCTAAAATGCCAAACAACGTTAAGCTCGATTCTATTGGTGTAACCTTAAATTCCTTCTTTGGCAATGAGCGTAAAATTGCCGCCGCTTATCTGGTCGATCCAGCTAACGAAACTAATTATTATCATTTTAACTTGTACGTGAACAATTTATTTTCTAAGCGAATTTATGTTAGCAATGATCGGTTAACAAATGGGAATAAACTTCGAACCCAACTATACTATGAGGAAAACGACGATGATGATAAAGGCTTAAAAACGGGCGATAAGATCAGTATCGAAATGGAATGCATCGATAGCAACATTTTTGATTATTGGTATGCAATGAGTCAGCAATCTGGCCGTGGGCCAAATCAAGGTACCACACCTGCCAATCCAACCTCAAATATCTCAAATAACGCATTAGGATATTTCAGCGCACATACATTTCAGAAATTAAATGCTACAGTGCCTTAGTTCATTTCCTCAAACCCCTAATTTTAAGCAATCTCAGATTATTAAAAACTCCTTAAAAAGTGCATTGTTAGTTAAAGATGAAAGTATTTATAAGTGGAAATATAGCTCCAATTGGACTAAAGCAACTGGAAGAACATCATATCGAAATAACACAGTGGAAAGAGGGCAGACAGATTACAGCCGATGAATTGATTCAGGCTTGCCAAGATCAGGATGGTTTAATTAGTGTTGGGCCAAATAAACTTGATGCAGATTTTTTAAATGCCTGCAAACATTTAAAGGTAATTGCTTTGCATTCGGTAGGTTTTGATCAGGTAGATATTAAGGAAGCAAAAAAGTTAAATATTGCTATTGGCAATACACCGGGCGTTTTAAGCGGGGCAACTGCCGATACAGCTTTTTTGTTAATGTTATCGGTATCAAGAAAGGCATTCTATCTTCATAAGAAAATCTTAAAAGGAGAATGGAAAAACTATGAACCCACTCCAGAACTTGGAATTGAGTTGAATGGAAAAACGCTTGGCATTTTCGGGATGGGTAAAATTGGATTAGAAATGGCCAAAAAGTGTATTGGAGCTTATCAAATGCCGGTTATTTATCACAATAGAAGCCAAAACCATGAAGCCGAAAAAGCAATTGGAGCAAAATATGTTTCGTTCGAAGAGCTTTTGGCACAAAGTGATGTACTTTCTATCCACACCGCTTTAACCGATGAAACCAAGGATAAATTTAATCTGGATGTTTTTAAGCAAATGAAACCAGAAGCTATCTTTATCAATACGGCAAGAGACGGAATTCACAACGAGAAGGATTTAATCGAAGCTTTGGAAGAGGGTTTTATTTGGGGTGCTGGTTTAGATGTAACCAATCCGGAGCCTATGCAAGCGGATAATGTATTGCTGAACATGGAAAATGTTGCGGTATTGCCACATATTGGTTCTGCTACTGTCGAAACCAGAAATGCGATGGCCGAAATTATTGTAAAAAATATTGTGGCTGGTTTAAACGGAGAGAAACTTCCACACCAGGTTGGATAGATAAATCATATTCATTACCGAATTATTAAGCCTTTACAGGAATGATGATAAGGGGACTGTCATTCTGAGCTTGTCGAAGAACTTCATTAATTTAAGCGTTTCGACAAGCTCAATGTGACATTTTTTTTACTTCACTGTATATCTAAAAATAGATCTTCCAACGTTTCCGTTGGTATCAATACCTTCTACAATAACTTTATACTGTCCACGCCCATCTGCATTATAAAACTCGAAAGATGAATTTCCTGTTGCGTCTGTTACTACTTTAGGATTCCAATAAATTGTTGTTCTCAAATCGTTTCTGTTCATGCTGGCTGGCACATCATACTTTGGCGAATAGAACTGTTTTTCCTTACTATAACCTTGTGGAGAGAAAGTAACTTCGTAGTTTTTAGGCAACATATCCATCAACTGTGCTTTGGAAATTTTTGTTCCCTTAGGTGCTTTTTTCTGGTTGATTACAATTACCCCATTGATGTTGTTGGCTCTATTTACTAAACCCAGCTCATCTCTCAAAAATACTTCTATTGATTCTATCTCATTCGGATTTAAGGTGTTTATTTGGTTAACATCAACATTCATCCCATTAATGAAAACCCCCATCGGAACCCGTCCACCAGCATTATAATCTCGGGTTACATAAAAAACATTATCCATGAAGGTAACGCCAGGCAACATGGTTTGCAAACAATTAATTAGCAGATTACAACCCTGTAAACGATCGCCAGATATTTCATGATCGGCCATTTGGCTCAAACCAGAAAGTGCCGGATAATCTTTGTGGCTCACCTTTGGAACTACCGCTGCTTTAATGGTTACATCTTTAAGCGTGTGTAGGTATGCATATTGTCTTTTACTATTATCAAGATAAGTATTAAGTGCACTATCAATATTCAGAACCTCATCGGCAGCACTGAAATTTCCACTAATAGAAGGTACTGGAGAGCCCGTAAGGCTAAGAACCATAGCCTTATAGTTAACGTTGTATTTGGCCGAAATGGTTACTTTAGAAGAATCATTGAAAACCAGGTTTTGAAATTTAAAATTTCCAACAGGATCTGTAGTTCCTTCCAAATTAAAGCGTTTATCTGGAATGGTTAACAACAAAGCACCTTTTCTAACCGGAATTCCGTTTGCCATTCTCAAAATTCCAGAAATTTGAATGCCTTGCTCTGGTAAAAAATCTATTTTCGGCAATTTGTTGGCTAAAACATCTGTATAGGCAAAGCTTCGGTAGCCCTGTGTAAGCAAAAGTACATCAAGATCAGATACTTTCTTTGCATCAGGTGCGTTGAAATAATAATTTGGTTTTTCTATGTAACCTTTAACATCACTGCTTAACAATAGGCCCGTTAAAATTGTTGTCGAGGCATCATCATTAAAAGGAACTTTGGTTTCATCTATAACAGCGACCGAAAAATTGCCTTCTACTGGCGCACCATCTTTCTTTGCAGAAACGTTAATTTTAACTTTTTTCTTAATTCCATAACTTGCAACCGGACTTGTAACGCCAATGGTTAAACCTGTTTTGTGCTGTACAAATACAATTCGCTCACTTAGGGGTTTGCCATTTTCTGTAAATAAGGTAAACTGTGCAATTCCCGCCGGAAATTTAGATTTTAAAATTGTTGTGCTATATTCTTTATTTGATAGGGCTGTTTGCGCTCCGTAGCAGATTACACCTTTACTTTGTGCCACCAGATAGAATTTTTTGCCCTGATTTTGCTGAAAGAAAACATCATTGGAAGCAATTTTTACCGCGATATTATCGGGATTGCTATTATCTATGTTAATGCCAATACCACTTTCTGTAACGGCTGGCAAGGTATAGTTTTGTGTAGAGCCATCGCTATAGGTAACGCTGGCTTTGTACGTTTTTCCCGCTTCTGCTAAGAGGGAGAAGGAGCCCATACCTAAATGCTGAGCCGTAAACGTAGCTACCTGCTTTCCATCATTGTCGCTTACGGTTCCTTTTGCGGCTATTCCAAGTCCATCGCTTTTTATCGCTTTAAACGCCACTTTAGTTGTTAGGCCGGCAATTAAATTTCCACCTTCGGGGAAAAACTGAAAATCTTTATTAATAATTGCATTTTTAAGTTGGAAAGTTGTGGTGGCAACATCTTTATCGGTAGTATTAATACTTGTAACCAACTCACCCTTTTGCAGTTGATATTCTGCCTTTTGGGCAGCACTCATCGAGATTGTTAAAAATCCATTGGCATCTGTGGTTCCACGCCCCTTGGCAATAACAGTATAACTGGTAACCACCTGCCAGGTTACGTTTTTATTTGCATAAGGTTTATTATTTGCATCCTTAAACTGAACTCTGGCATCAATTTTTTCCTGCTTATCCGTAGAGGTGTTTTTATATGAAATCTGTGTTTTTAATTCTTTATCAATGGCCTCTCCAATAAAGAAGGTTTTGTTAAAAAAAGCTGGATTTTCGAAGTTAAGCATCCATAAGGTGTAAGCCCTGATGTGATAATTGCCTTGCTTGTAATTAACCTGATCTATTGGAAAATTGCCATAAGCCATACCGCCCACAATTGGCAGTTTTAAGGTTTGTATCAACGAATCGTGCTGATTAATTACATCAACATAAACAATTTTACTGATGCCTGATAGAAAATTTTGATTTTCGGTAACGTACGCTTTAAACCAAACAGTATCGGCTACGGCATAATAAGGTTTATCAAAATGAAGGTAAATTTTCTCGGCCGGATAGTCGTTTAAAACTTTGTTGGTTTTTGCAATTAACGAGTTAATGCTAATGGTATCGGTTTGTGCCGAAGAAGAAAAGTTTAGTACAGATAAAAGAGAAAGTATTATAAACGATATTCTAAAAATCTTCATGAACTGGAAATTAAATACTAAGGATGTAAATATATCCAATTAAAAATAGAGCGCCTAAAATGTACCGATGTTTAACATTTTTTTACATAACAATCTGTTACATTTTTACAATATTTTATAATCTAAATTATATTAACCACAGATAAGAAGGATGAACACGGATATAAGGTTTTCTATTTTGAATTGCTTCATCAGCTTTGACAGCCTTACTGTCTATAACGCTAGAATTTGTCAAAGTTAAATGTAAATAAGGTTAGCCACAGATAAGAAGGATGAACACAGATATTGGAATTCATAATGAATTGGCTTTTCTGTTTTGACAATTTTACTATTCATATTGCTAGAAAGCTTTAACCAAATCTTATTATGAGACTTGCGAAGTTTCCTATGCCCTTGCCCACCAAAATTTCGGAGGTCAGTTTATCAGCTTACGAAGTTTTAAAGCCAGAGGTGTTGGAAGAGCTTCATCAGTTTTTAAAATGTTCAGCTTTGACAAATTAACCACCAAAGCCCTGGAAAGTTGTAAAGACTAATCAAAAAAAACGAGCCAATAAATTAGCCCGTTTAAAAATGGTACTTTGGGATGTAAATTTCTTATTTAAATTCGATTACGAATTCGTTTAATGGTGTGCGTACTTTTTTAAGATTTACCAACCAATCTCCCGCTTCGTCTCTATTACCCAAAGGCAATAAGGTAACACTGCGCAACCCTTGTTTGTTCAACCCTAAAAGTTCATCTAAAGCTGGTCCATTAAAACCTTCCATTGGTGTAGCATCAACTTTAAGCAAAGCCGCTTCGGCAATTGCAATACCAAAACCAATATAAGCCTGACGGGCGGCATGGTTAAAGTTTTCTTCAGCCGATCTTGATAAAATCATTCCTTTTAATTGTGCTTTGTAAGCATCTGTGGCATCTAAAGGCAATCCGCGTTCGGTATTCATTCTGTTAAAAACAGCATCAATTCCTTCTTCCGAATAATTTTCCTGTGCGGCGAAAATTAACAAGTGCGATGAATCTATAATTTGCGATTGATTAAAAGCAATTGGAGCAATTTTTTCTTTAAGCTCCTGGTTGGTTACAACAATAACTTTAAATGGCTGTAAACCAGAAGAAGTTGGCGCCAATAAGGCAGCTTGGATAATTTTATCAACTTTATCTTGGTCAACCGGCTGACCATTCATTTTTTTAACGGCATAACGCCAGTTTAGGGCATCTATTAAACTCATGTTTGTGATGTTTCAAATTATTTTATGAAACAAATATCACGATTAACTTAATAGCCTTTGTTGATGTATGGTAAGAATTAAAGAATAGATTACGGAGTTTTAAATTTTAAATCACTTCTTACCGGAAAGTGATCGGATAATTTTGCCTGTGTAATGTTATAATTTAGAACATCGAGGTCTTTGCTGGTGGCAATGTAATCAATCTGGAAGTTTGGAAATTTACCATTGTAAGTTTTTCCAAAGCCTGAACCCTTAATGGTAAAGGTATTATTCAGGCCTTTTGTAATTTGATTAACCACGTAAGAGGCTGGCGTATCATTAAAATCGCCTGCAATTAAGAAAGGGATTTTACAATCGGCCATTTCCTTTTTCATAATGTCAACTTGGCCACTTCGTTCTTCGAAAGCGTATTTCAACATGCCCAGAATACGTTTCGATGCAAAGAGTTTTCCCCTCGTTTTTTTGGTCAATTGATCAATAAATTCGTAATCCTGAGGCTGAAAACTAATCGATTGAAAATGAACATTGAAAATTCGCATAACCCTTCCATTAATATCAATATCGGTGTAAATGCTCATGTTATCGCCATTGGCCTTAAAAACAATTTCACCTTTATTTTTAATGGGATATTTAGAAAATATTGCAAGACCAAAAGCTTCGTAATCGTTTTTGTTGGCCGGACGGAAATAATAGTATTTGGTGTTGAGCAAACGCTTTAAGCTATCAATTGTGTTGAAATTGCCCTTATAACGGGTGTAAAACTCCTGAAAGCAGATTACATCCGGGTTTTGATCTTTTACAACCTGGAGCATTTTTTCTTTTGCAGAAACCGTATTATTTTCTCCAAAAAGTTTAAAGCTGTGGACATTGTAGGTCATGACTCTTATACTCCCTTCAACTTTTTCTGAAGTTCCCCTATCACCACCAAATCCAAAAGTAGAATAAATGGTTTTATAGCCGATGGCAATGATTAAGAAGGTTGCCAATGCAAAACCCCACTTTTTGCTTAAAATCCACCAGAATAAAAAAATGATATTAAAGAAAAGCATGAAAGGGTAGGCAAGGCCAAAATAGGCAACAAGAATACTTTTTCGAGGATCAATGCCTGCCGCCAAAGTTCCTATAAAAAGAGCAATTGCCAATATAACTGCAATTGGTAAAATTATTTTATCAAAGAAATTGTATTTCTGTTTTGCCATTAATCTTTACTTGCCTTGAATAATTTTTCTTTCTCTGTTGCGGTTAAGGTATCGTACCCTGATTTCGATATTTTATCTAAAATAGCATCAATTTCTTGTTGCGAAACACCTTTAAATGTTGGTTTTTTTACGGGTTGTTCATTTTTTACAACTCTTAATTTCGGCTTCCGCTCAAATATTTTGCTCCAATCATTTCCATTTTGTAAGCTTTTTATAAAAACGAAGCCTAATATTGCGCCTCCGATATGAGAAAAATTACCACCTTCATTTCCAGATCCAATGCTGATAAAATCTAGCACGAAATAAACAATCGCGATCCACTTAATTTTTACTTCGCCAAAAAGGAAAAGCATTATTGTGTAGTTTGGAACTAAGGTTGCCGAAGCCGTAATAATAGCCATAACCGCAGCAGAAGCACCAATAATGGTTGCATCAGTTAAACTTCCCTTAAATACCGGAAATAAATTTAATGCAGCAACGGCAAATAATCCACCAAAAATGCCACCTGCCAAATAAACAAAGTGAAATTGCCTGCTTTTTAAAAAGTTCATGAAAATGCTTCCAAACCAATACAGTCCAAGCATATTAAAAAATATATGGAAAATGCCAGCGTGGAAAAACATATAGGTAACCACGGTATAAAAATGCGTTGGCAGCTCTGTGAATGCTGCAGGTAAGGCCACATAATCAGCAATCAAAACCTCGGTACTTAAAACTCTGCCACCGAGATAAAATATAACAGAAGTTATGGCAACCAATAAGAAAACAATGGTATTTAAGCCTATGTAAAAGTACAGGGGATTGCCCGAACGGAATACTTTGTAAACTAAATCTTTAAAAAAGTTATTATTCATACAGTGTATAAAATGTATCGTCCTTATCTTTCCAAATTTTAACCATGATAAAACCAATTAAGGCTCCACCTAAGTGAGCGTAATGCGCAACCGAATCTCCTTCAAATTGTTTAACACCCAAAAATAATTCAACTAAAATATAGATTGGAATAATATATTTTGCCTTTACTGGAATAGGAATAAACATAATTAATAATTCGGCATTTGGATAAAGCATTCCGAAGGCAACGAGTAATCCAAATATGGCTCCCGAGGCGCCAAGCATCGGGCCAAAATAAATATCCGATAGTAAATCATATTCAGCTTTTGTTTTTGGAGCATAACTGGAAATATTAGCTATTAAATGCCCAACTGAATGATAAATTTCAAAAGTTTGAACTGCCCATTGCAAGGCCAAAGCGCCTAAACCAGTTATAAAATAAAAAATCAGAAATTTTTTCGCTCCCCATTTTGATTCTAGAACACTTCCAAAACTGTATAAGGCAAACATGTTGAAGATAATGTGAAAATAATCAACCGGGCTGTGCATAAACATATAGGTAATGGGCTGCCAGATTCTAAATTTTTCAGATCCGAAATAATAAACAGCAAACCAATCTATCAATGGATAACCTCCGCCTGGGTGGAAAACTAATGTTCCTATAAAAAATAAAATATTAATAATCAGTAGATTTTTAACTACTGGGGGCAAATGTATATTGTTCATTTATTAAGTTTCTATTTATGCTATTAGCTTATTTCTCAAACTTTTTGTCCAGCTCGGCCAAAGTAATGGTCTGGATAATCGGCTTTCCGGTTACGCTAAAGTTAGGTGTTTTACAGGCAAAAAGCTCATCAATTAAAGTATTGATTTCTTCCTGACCTAAAGCTGTACCAGCTTTAATGGCGCCATTTTTCGCCAGGCTTCTTGCCAGGCTATCGCGTTTACTTAGTTTTAACTCTTGTTGCGAGTTTTTAAAACCCTCAATTAACTGCTCAAATAACTGTGTTTCGTTTACGTTGCTGCTGCCCAAATCAACAGGGATACCTTCTACAACCAAGGTATTTTTGCCAAACTCACGAACATCAAATCCTAAACTTTTTATATCATCCAATAAACTTTTTGCCAATTCAAAATCGTTCGCATTAAGGGTTACCGTTTGAGGGAACAAACTCTGTTGCGAAGCGCCTTTTCGATCATCAAGATGTACGAGAAAACGTTCGTAAAGGATTCGCTCGTGTGCCATTTGCTGATCGATTACCATTAAACCAGATTTTATCTGCGAAACAATATAACGATTGTGCAATTGCATATATTGTTTTTGCTTCGTTTCTAAAACAGCATCATCGTTATAAAAAGAAGTTTGCTCGACAACAGGTTCTTGGGTAATTTCATAAAGCGAGCCCCAGTTTTTTGCACTTGGTTTTGCTTCGTAATTTCTAGGTGAGGATGAATAGCCGGAAGTAGAACTTTTATCTGTAGCAAAAGGATTAAAATCTGGATTAAAATTAATGCTCGGCGGCACAATATCTTCAACTGCCTTTTGGGTAATCATATTGCTGAAACCAGTTTCCTGATCAAAATCCAAAGTCGGCGAAATGTTATAGCGCCCGATTGATCTTTTCACAGCTGATTTTAGAATGGCATAAATAGATTTTTCGTCTAAATATTTTATTTCGGTTTTTGTAGGGTGAACGTTTACGTCAATTTTTGCAGGATCGATTTCGATAAACAAAACGTAAAGCGGATAGCTATCATCGGGCAATAAATCTTCAAAGGCCGAGCTTACCGCATGGTTTAAATAGGGGTCTTTTATAAATCGATTGTTTACAAAAAAGAACTGTTCGCCACGGGTTTTCTTTGCAAAGGCAGGCTTTCCGATGTATCCCTTTAAGTTAATAATCGTTGTTTCTTCCTCAACCGGAACTAATCGTTCATTGTAATTATTTCCGAAAAGATGAACAATCCGTTGTTTTAAATTGCCTTTCGGGAGATTGAAGATTTCCAGTCCATCATGGTGCAAACTAAAAAAAACGGTTGGATGAGCAAGCGCCACGCGTTGAAATTCATCAATAATATGACGCATCTCTACAGGATTGCTCTTTAAGAAATTTCTTCTGGCTGGTGTATTAAAGAATAGGTTTTTAATGGCAATCTGCGTTCCGGGAGAAGTGGCAATAGGCTCTTGGGCAGTTACCTGAGCACCTTCTATGGTAATACATGTTCCGATTTCGTCTTCATGCCTGCGGGTTTTCATTTCGACCTGAGAAATTGCAGCAATAGAAGCCATAGCCTCACCACGGAAACCCATGGTACGAATGGCAAACAAATCTTCAGCTTTTTTTACCTTCGATGTTGCATGGCGCTCGAAACACATTCTTGCATCGGTAACACTCATGCCACATCCATTATCAATGATCTGAATCAGAGCTTTGCCCGCATCTTTTATCACCAATTGAATTTTGTCTGCACCAGCATCAATCGAATTTTCGAGCAATTCTTTTACCGCAGAAGCAGGTCTTTGAACAACTTCTCCGGCAGCAATTTGGTTGGCAACAGCATCAGGTAATAGGTGAATAATATCAGTCATGTAAAGTGGCAATGTGAATGTGCTAAATTATGCAAAATAAGCTTAATGAAGCTGATTTGTTTAAAACTCAACATGTAAATGACTGTAGTTTCTCCCAAATAGCTGTGATTTTCTTTGCTTTAAACAATCAAATATTTGTTTTAAAAAAGCAGGGTTCTGCGCTGTCGGTTCTGAAAGTCCTGTACCAAAGGCACTACCTTGGAGGGGAGTTCGGTAGTGCAGGAATATTGATTTGTACTATTATTTAATTACTGCATGCTAATTCATGTTAGTATTCCATGTTTTCGCACAAACAGCTCCCCTGCTAATTTAGAAGGGGTTGGGAGTTGGTTATTTTATGCCATAACAGCCAAAAGTTTACAATTTTCCTTAAGTCATTTGTAAAGTCGAATTTACAAACACGAGTTATTACATTTTTCTATCTTTATCAACATGAAATCCTTTTTAACCGCACTAGTTATCGTTGCAAGCCTTGCATCTTGTAGCAATAAAAAGCAAGCTGATGTAATTGTTTACAATGCCAAGATTTATACCGTTAATACGAAGTTCGATACTGTCGAGGCTTTCGCGGTAAAAGATGGAAAAATTTTAGAACTTGGTAAAACCGACGAAATAAAAGGCGATTATACTGCTAAAGAAGAAATTGATGCAAGCGGGAAAGTTGTTTATCCGGGGTTTATAGATGCGCATGCACATTTCTTTGGCTATGGACAAAGTCTTCAAGCAGCCGATTTAAGAGAAACAAAATCTTGGGGAGAAGTTTTAAAACGACTTTCTGGTTTTGCTAAAACGCATCCAGATGGCTGGTTAATCGGAAATGGCTGGGATCAAAATGATTGGGAAAACAAAGCTTTTCCCACCAACGAACAACTCACTGTACTCTTTCCAGATCGACCAGTATTCTTAAACAGAATTGATGGACATGCGGCTATTGCAAATCAGAAAGCACTTGATGAAGCCGGAATTAAACAGACAAAGGTTTTGGTTGGAGGCGATATGCTTACTCAAAATGGAAAATTAACTGGGGTTTTAATCGATAATGCGGTAAGTTTGGTAGATAGTAAAATTCCATCTCCTGATGCAAAACTTGCCGAAAAGATTTTTACCGATGCACAGAAAAATTGTTTTGCAGCGGGTTTAACTACCATTGATGATTGTGGCCTGGATTGGCAAGCAGTAGAATTTGTAGAAAAATTACAAAAGGAAAATAAGCTGAAAATGCGATTGTACATTATGCTTTCCGATAACCCAGATAACTACAATTACCTTTGTAGTCGTGGGGCAATAAAAACTGCTCGGTTGAATGTTCGGGCATTTAAGGTTTACGCAGATGGTGCCTTGGGTTCTCGCGGTGCTTGCTTATTGCATCCGTATAGCGATATGCCGAATAAAAGCGGTTTTCTTTTAAAGGATATTAAACATTATGAAGAAGTGGCCGCGAAGATTGCTTCTGGCGGTTTTCAAATGTGTACACATGCCATCGGCGATTCTGCAAATCGCGTAATTTTAAAGATCTATAATAATGTTTTAAAAGGCAAAAACGATAAGCGTTGGAGAATAGAGCACGCTCAGGTTGTAAACGAAAATGATTTCGATTTATTTGGAAAATCAAATGTTATTCCATCGGTTCAGCCAACACATGCCACATCAGATATGTATTGGGCAGGGCAAAGATTGGGCGAAGCTAGACTAAAGGATGCTTATGCCTATAAGCAATTGCTCAAGCAAAACGGTTGGATCCCTTTGGGAACAGATTTTCCTGTCGAAAACATTAATCCATTATTAACGTTTTATGCAGCAACGGTTCGTCAAGATTCGAAAGGATTTCCAAAAGGAGGCTTTCAAAAAGAAAATGCTCTTACACCAGAAGAAGCTTTACGTGGAATGACCATTTGGGCGGCTAAGGCAAATTTTGAAGAAAAAGAAAAAGGGAGTTTAGAAGTTGGCAAATTGGCCGATTTTGTAATTTTAGATCACGATATTTTAAAGTCGACCCCACAGAACATATTAAAAACCAAAGTATTAAAAACCTATCTGAACGGAGAAAAAGTATATGAAGCGAAATAGATTATTTATTCTGGCCGTTGCCAGTTTCTTTAATGTTTTATGTTTAATGGCCTGTGCACAAGAACATGTAACCAACGAGAAAAAATTATCAATAACCAATGCCATTACCCAAACTACAGTTTTGCTGAATAATCAGGATTCTATTATTCCCTTAAAAAGACTGGAAAAAAAGAATGTGGCATCTGTAAGCTTAAGTTTTGCATATAGTTCTGTTTTTGATAGCCTGGCAAATAAGTACGATAAAATCACATCCTTCTCAGCCGATTCTTATAAAGACAGTGTTAACCTTAACGATTTGGAAGATGACCTGAAATATTTCAGTACGGTAATTATATCCATAGATGATCAGAATGTTAACAAAGCAAAATACATTAATTTTATAAATAGCATTAGCAAAAATAAAGAGGTCATCGTTACGCTTTTTGGTAATGGAACAGCTTTAAAATCGCTTGATGTTTTACGTGCGCCCTTAATTTGGACAGCACAAAACAATGTAGATGCAGCGGCTGTGGTTCCGCAATATATTTTTGGCGGAATTGCAGCAACCAGTAAACTTAAGACTAATTTTTCGCCTCGTTATACTATGGGTTCGGGTTTTACAACTTCAGTTACCAGATTAAAATATACCGTTCCGGAAGATGCTGGCATAAACTCAAACAACCTTAAAGAAATAGATGCAATTGCCGCTGAAGCCATTAGCCAAAAAGCTACACCAGGTTTGGTGGTTTTGGTAGCGAAGGATGGAAAAGTGATCTTTAACAAAGCTTACGGAAACCATACATATGATGATAACATTCCAGATAAGGTAACCGATATTTTCGATCTGGCATCTGTGACCAAAGTTACTGCTACAACGCCATCAGTTATGCGTCTTTTCGAAGAAAACAAATTAAAGCTCGATACCAATATTGGCGCTTACATTCCTAAAGCCCGTACAACGCCGATGAACAATATCCAGGTTCGGGAAGTGATGTTGCACCAAGCTGGTTTTATTCCATACATCCCTTTTCATGATTATGTGAAAACCGGAGATTACAGTCGCGATTCTTCCGCAGCCTATCCAACAAAGGTGGCAGATAACTACTACATCAAAAAAGGATTTTTTAAGGATTTTATGTGGCCTAAAATGCTCAATTCGCCAATTAAAACCCGTGGACAATATGTGTATAGCGACATCAGTATGTATGTAATGAAAGATATTGTAGAGCATATTAGCGAGGAGCCTTTAAATCAATATGCTTACGAGAATTTTTACAAACCGTTGGGGATGCAAACGGCTGGTTTTTTGCCTAGAAACAGATTTAAGCAAGATCAGATTATTCCAACGGAAGATGATAAATATTTTAGAAAAATCTTATTAATTGGCTATGTTCACGATCAGGGTGCTGCACTTGCGGGTGGTGTATCCGGTCATGCGGGATTATTTGCAAGCAGTAATGATATGGCTATTTTTTATCAAATGCTTTTAAATAGAGGTACATACGGCGGACAAGAATATTTCAAAACCTCAACGGTTGATATGTTTACTTCGAAACAATCGAATGTTAGTCGTAGGGGTTTAGGATTCGATCGATGGGATCCTGATAGTACGAAACATTATCCATCAAATCTGGCCTCGCCACAAACTTATGGGCATACGGGTTATACGGGAACATGTATTTGGGTAGATCCATCTCGAGGTTTGGTGTATGTGTTTTTGTCTAATCGGGTAAACCCAACAGTAACCGATAAATTATCGAACTTAAAAATTAGAGGCCGCATTCAGGATGTAGTAAACAAAGCGATTGACGATTCAAAAAAATAATCAACTTACGAAGTTTCAAAGGGCAGAAGCGTTGGAAGAACTTCGTCAGTTTTTAGAATAGTAATTTTTTTATTTATAGACTGGCGAAGTTTCCCCTTTTTCAATCCATCAAAACTTCGCAAGTCGGTTTATCTAATCAACTTACGAAGTTTCAAGAGGCGGAAACGTTAGAAGAACTTCGTCAGTTTTTAGAATAGCAATTTTTTTTATTTATAGACTGGCGAAGTTTCCCGCTTCACAATCCACCAAAACTTCGCAAGTCGGTTTTTCTAATCAACTTACGAAGTTTCAAAGGGCAGGAGCGTTGGAAGAACTTCGTTGGTTTTTAGAATAGCAATTTCTTTTATTTATAGACTGGCGAAGTTTCCCGCTTCACAATCCCCCAAAACTTCGCAAGTCGAGTTTTATAGTCAACTTACTAAGTTTCAAAGGGCAGAAGCGTTGGAAGAACTTCGTCAGTTTTAAAAAGAATTTAGATCTAACAATTTTAATAGCAGGAGCGCAAGAAAGTTGTCAAATCTTATTCGGATTGTCTAATCCTCCAACAAAGTCACACAATCTGCACTCAAAGCTTTCAATCTCTCCCTAATTGTTGTTAAAGCTTTATCATCTTTTAAGTTTTTATAGAGCACTTTAATCATGTCTAAAGTTTCATCATCAGGATCGCAAGCTTGAGATTTTTCCAAATATTTTGCTGTTTTTAAACGCAGTGCCTTAAGTTCCTCAGAAGCTTTCTTGTAGAGATTTTCATTTACGGACTTATCAATTTCGCTTAATTTTTTGCCCAGCTCCGCACATTTTTTATAATACATAAAGCCCAACGCCCGGTAAGGAACGTAGTAGCCTGGCGTAATTTTTATAGATTCTTCGTAATACGGAACAGCTTTTTCGATTTCACCATCTTCTTCATACAATCTTCCAAGGTGGTAGTTTACGTTTCCGAGTTGGGTTTTTGTCAATTCCGACGAACGTTGCAGCAAAGCAATGGCTTTGGTTTTTGCTTCGGGTTTTTCATCTGCATCCATTCTAACTTGAAGATAATCAAAATAAAGATCTTTTATATCCTGTTTTTGGGCATAAGCAAACTGGGTAATCAAGACTGCGAAAAAAGTGGATAATAGAATGTTTTTCATAATTAAATTAATAGTTGAAGATAATGATGTTTAGGCAGAATCAGCTTTTGTGTACATCTTTAAATTTAAGCATATCTAGTAAATGCTTTTTATGGAAAATAAAATAACTGTAGAATATTCGCAAACACAAAAATATCATTGTAAGCTCTTACTTGTGTTACAACATAGTATAATCCAAAAAACGATGAAAGGAATCAATAATGGAATTACCAAAAAGTTAGTTAAGATATAAACTAGAGGGATGAACAGAACAAACCATTTCTCGTATTTTGTAAAAATAAGTAAGGGAAGTAAACAAACTCCTATTCCTCCCAACAGGGTCAATATACCAAAAGGGCTAATAATAAATGCCAATAAATTTGCTATGTCTGTTAAGGAATACAAGGTGCTTAAAAACATGGAATAACCGTAAATCCATCCCTTGTCGCCTCCATTAAGTGGAACACCAATAAAAGTTGAAGCAATTAAAAACAAAATAATTAATATGGAAGTTAGCTTTTGTTCTGTTGACTTATCTATTTTCATTTTGGGAATCTCGATTGTTTAATAAGTGTTTTGATGAAAAACAAAACTACATCCATTAAATCACCCAACTTTTGACAAAAGTCAAAAAACAAAAAAGCTGAAGATTGATCGTCAGCTCTTGAAACCGCAATTTAGAAATATTAGAAACAGACATTAGAAAGTGGTTAATTCTTTCTGGCTCTCAAAACTTTTAATTATTAGTAAAATTGAGCTTACCACAAATAGTAATAAAGGAAATACGAACCAAAATATTAATTTTTGATGATGCAATATGTCGGATAAAAATACTTCAAAACCCGTTAACGCAATAAAAGCAAAAATTAAGAGAAAGTGATCTTTATGTGGTCTAGAGAAGCTAATGCTGATTAGGCTAGCAAGGCTTAAAACACCAATTATTCCCAACCCCCATGATATCCCAAAAAATGTTTGTGATAATAAACTATCTATTAAACATAACAAACATAAAAGAATGCCGGCAAAATTAGGGATTCCGTGTGGGCCTAAGCCATTGATTAATAAGAATGAAGTAATTGAAATTATTTTGAGGTATTTCATAGGCATTGAATTTGCTTTTCAAATCTATGTGGTTTATGGCTTCCAACTTTTGACAAAAGTCAAAAAATCATTTTTGCTTTCTAATCCTGCTCAGCGTTTCCTGGGAAATGCCGAGATAAGAAGCAATATGTCCTAAAGACACTCTATGGAATAATTGTGGGTTATGCAACATTAACTGATCATAGCGTTGCTTGGCGCTCAACATTCTTAAATTATTGGTTTGTTCTTCGTTGCGGATGTAATAATATTCAGTGAGTTTCCTGCCCGAATAATTAAACTCCATAAACTGAAGATACATTTCATCTAATTTTTCCCGTTTTACGGCGATCAATGTTGAATCTTCAAGCGTTTCTATATATTCAAAACTTGGCTGACCAGTAAAAAAGCCATAAACAGAAATAAGCAGTTCGTTTTCAAATAAAAACCAGGTATTGGTTTCTTTGCCATCCTTATCCAAATAATAAACCCTTGCGCCACCCTTAACTATAAAATATATGGTATTGCTACGCTCTCCAGCATTTAATAAGATGGTTTTCCTTTTGATTTCTATAACCTCGCTGTTTTTAATTATGGCATTTTTTATTTCTTCACTAAGCGGATAAATTGAATTAAAAACTGCAAATACTCCCTGATAATGAGCTGGATAAGTTTCGTTAGGCATAGCGGAAATTTATAACGGGATGTTATTAAGAAACGGGGAGAATATTCAAATATATAATTATGGTTAAAAACATAACAATAACTTCAATAGATTTTACCATTTAAAACTACTGTGCGTAGCTTAAAAAGCAATAAAAAAGCGCCGAATTAATTCGGCGCTTAAATTAGATTGTTATGTTTCGATGTAGCATCGAAGCTCGAAATGAGGTTATTTTCTATTTCTTCAAACCAATTTCTCGTAACCTTTCATCAAGATATTCTCCAGCAGTCATATCGCTGTAAACCTTAGGGTGTTCAGCATCGATGGTTGATGGTAGACTTGTTAAATCCATATCACTTCTTGGATGCAAGAAAAATGGAACCGAGAAACGAGAGGTTTTCATTAGTTCGCGAGGTGGATTAACCACTCTATGGGTTGTCGATTTTAACTTATTGTTGGTTAAGCGCTGTAACATATCTCCAACATTTACCACAATATCCGTATGGTGTGCTTTAATTGGCAACCATTCGTTGCTTCGGGTTAAAACTTCCAAACCATCAGCACTTGCGCCAATTAATAAGGTAATTAGATTAATATCTTCATGCGCTCCTGCACGTACTGCGTCATCAGGAATGGTTTCCGGATTTTCTATCGGGAAGTAATGAATGCCTCTTAAAATAGAATTTCCGTTATGAACATGTTGATCAAAATAATCAATCGGTAATTCTAAATAAGTTGCAATGGCACGCAATAAGTGCGTTCCATTTTCTTCGAGTTTTTTATAAATTCCTCCAGTTACCTTATTAAATTCAGGAAGTTCTTCTAAAACCTCATTATCAGGATATTCATTTTTAACAGGATCGCCGTCTGTAACTTCCTGACCAATTTGCCAAAATTCCTTTAAATCGGGTGTTTTAGCACCTTTCGCAGTTTCTTTTCCTGCACTTGTATATCCACGTTGTCCGGCCAGTTCTGGCTTTTCGTATTTTCTTTTTGTTTCTACTGGTAATGCGAAGGCTGCTTTTATGTTTTCGTAGAGTTTGTCAATCAAATCCTGGCTCAAGCCATGGTTTGTGATGGTTATGAAACCAGAATCGTTGAATGCTCTTCCAAGTTCATCAGAAAATTTTTTGCGTTCTTCTTCAGTTCCGTTAATGTACGAACCTAAATCTAAACAGGGAATATACGGTGTAGACATGTTTCTTAATTTTAATGTAATACGAATTTAAAAAAGAATTGTTAATAAGCGTGTTTTAGGTAAAAATTATAGATTCAATAAATTAAAAATCAGTAATTTAAGTTATTAACAATAACAACTGATTCACCAAAATGTTAGATTGTCATCCAAAATCCATTATTAATCTTCCAGAAACTTTAGGCGCTTTAATTTCGTAATATAGTAGACCAAGCTAAAAGACTCAATTTAAAGCTTGCAAGGAAACATAACACACAATATGAAAAAAATAATTTTAATCTTATTATCGGTATTGGCTTTAAATCAAGCGAATGCCCAAGGAAAAAAAACCGAAAAGGCCACTTTTGGAATGGGCTGTTTCTGGTGTACCGAGGCTATATTTCAAAAACTGAAAGGTGTGGTATCGGTAAAGTCTGGTTATGAAGGTGGTACGTTGAATAATCCTACTTACGAAGAAGTTTGTACAGGTTTAACTGGACATGCGGAAGTTTTAGAAATCACTTATAATCCAATGGAGATTACCTATTCGGATTTACTGGAAGTTTTTTGGAAAAGCCATGATCCAACAACATTAAATCGTCAAGGCGCTGATAGCGGAACGCAATATCGCTCTGTAGTTTTTTATCATACGCCAGAGCAGAAAGTTTTGGCCGAAAGATATAAAGCAGAGCTGAACAAAACCAATGCTTATGGCAAAAAGGTGGTAACCGCTATAGAATCTGCCAAACCTTTTTATGTTGCCGAAAATTATCATCAGAATTATTATTTAAAAAATGGAAGTGCTCCATATTGTAGATTGGTAATTTTGCCCAAGCTAGAAAAACTTGAAAAAGTTTTTAAGGCAAAGTTGAAAAACTAATTGACCGGAATAGATTGTTACATAAAATCCTGTGCTAAAACCACGGGATTTTTTGTTTTAAAACGTAATTTAGAAATATAGACTATTGTTATGGTAAAGCGCATCGTTTTAAATGTTAATACCCCAGAAATATCCAAAGCCACATCTTTTTATCAGAATATTCTGGGTTTGGATTTGTTAATGGATCATGGTTGGATAGCAACTTATGGACTCGCTCATCAACAAATGGATATTCAAATTAGCTTTGCAAGCGAAGGTGGTTCGGGAACACAGGCACCTGATTTATCAATTGAGGTGGATAATCTGGAAGAAGTTTTAAAAAAGATCAAATCTGCAGGTTTCACCATTGAATATGGGCCAGTTGATGAGTCATGGGGCGTACGTAGATTTTACACCCGAGATCCATTCGGCAAGCTTGTTAATATATTAAGCCATATTTGATGAAATTCTATTTTAGGCTAATCAACATGATTAGTCCTTCAATGCTGGCTTATTCATTGAATAATTGTCAATTAACCAATCTGAACAATTAAACAATTAACCATTACTCAAACTTTCCGATGCTAAATATTACATTTGCAATATGAATACTGGCTTACAGCTTTATAATACGCTTTCTCGTAAAAAAGAACTTTTTCAACCTTTAAATGCACCCAATGTTGGGATGTATGTTTGTGGTCCAACTGTTTATAGCGATGTGCATTTGGGCAATTGCCGCACTTTTATGTCGTTCGATTTAATTTTTAGATACCTTAAATATTCTGGATATAAAGTTCGTTATGTACGTAATATTACCGATGCCGGGCACTTAGAGGGCGATAGGGATGAGGGTGATGATAAATTTGCAAAAAGAGCAAAGCTAGAGCAGTTAGAGCCAATGGAAATTGTACAAAAGTACACTTTGGGTTTCCATGATGTAATGCGGATGCTGAATACTTTGCCACCAAGCATCGAACCTACCGCAACGGGTCACATCATCGAACAGATTGAAATGATCAAGATAATTATAGCCAATGGTTATGGTTATGAAATTGATGGAAACGTATATTTTGATGTAGAAAAATACAGCGAAAAGTATAACTACACCATATTAACCAATCGCAATTTGGAAGATATGCTGGCCAATACCAGAGAACTGGGCGGACAGAATGAAAAACGTGGTCGACTGGATTTTGCGCTGTGGATAAAGGCTAAACCAGAAACTTTAATGCAGTGGCAATCGCCTTGGGGCATGGGTTTTCCGGGCTGGCATATAGAATGTTCGGCAATGAGTGCCAAGTACTTGGGTGCAGAATTTGATATTCACGGTGGGGGTATGGATTTAGCCGCAACACATCATACCAACGAAATCGCACAATCAGAAGCTTGTAGCCACCATCAGCCTGCCCGTTACTGGATGCATACCAACATGCTTACGGTTAACGGAACGAGAATGTCCAAATCGGCAGGAAACGGTTTTCTTCCTTTAGAATTATTTACCGGAGATCATCCGCTTTTGAAGAAAGGCTACAGCCCAATGACGGTTAAGTTTTTTATGTTGCAGGCACATTATAGAAGTACATTAGATTTCTCCAATGATGCTTTAGATGCTTCAGAAAAAGGTTTTAGAAGATTAATGGCTGCGGTAAATCTCTTAGATAAATTATCGGTTTCGGATCAAAACGAATTTGATTTAGATGTCTTGAAAGAGAAATGCATTAATGCAATGAACGATGATTTTAATAGTCCGGTTTTAATAGCCGAATTATTTGAAGCGGTAAGAATTATCAATACCATTTACGATGGAAAAGGTAAAATCACTGCAGAGGCATTAGAAAAACTAAAGCAGTTGATGAATGATTTCGTTTTCGACATTTTGGGCCTAAAAGATGAAGAAACAGGAAATCTAGAGTTGAACAGCGTTTTAGAAATGGTTATCGAACTTCGTAAGGAAGCAAAGGAAAATAAAGATTACGCAACTTCTGATAAGATTCGAATTGGTTTGCAGGAATTGGGAATCCAGTTAAAAGACGGTAAGGAAGGTACAACTTGGAGTAAGGCTTAATTCAATTTTAGCTTAAAGATGGATAAAAAACTTTTAGTCTTTTTTGTACTTGCCATAATTGGTTTTCAGGCTTGTAGAAATGATAAAAAAGATTCGGTTGAAACCAGTAATCAAGAAGTTAAATTAGTGTCGCCAGATTTTGACGCAGATAGTGCCTATACTTACGTTAAAGCTCAGGTAGATTTTGGACCTCGGATTCCGGGAACTCTTGCGCATAAAAAATGTGCAGATTATCTTATTGAGAAACTAAAATCTTTTGGTGCTGATGTAAAAATTCAAGGTGCTAAAACAACAACATTCGATGGAAAGATTTATCAGCTTAAAAATATTTTGGCCAGTTTTAATCCAGAGAAAAAAAATAGGGTTTTGGTTACTGCACATTGGGATGCTCGTCCATTTTCAGATCAAGACGCTGACCCTACAAATCACGATAAATCATTTGACGCAGCTAATGACGCTGGAAGTGGTGTCGCCGTAATTTTAGAGATGGCCCGTCAAATTCAGCAAAGGCATCCAAATGTAGGGGTAGATTTTGTTTTATGGGATTTGGAAGATTACGGAAAGGCCAACGACGAAACTCCCGATGAAACAACATGGTGTCTAGGCTCGCAATATTGGGCAAAAAATGCTATGGCTACTCATTACAAAGCGCTTTATGGAATTAACGTAGATATGGTTGGTGGCGGAAATGCCCAATTTTCACAAGATGAAATTTCTCGTCAATCTGCACCAGATGTTTTAAAAAAGGTTTGGGAAATTGGGAATGAAATTGGTTATCCTTCATTTTTTGTAAATCTGCCAAGCGGAAGAATTGTTGATGACCATGTTTGGATGAACAAAGCAGGGATTCCATCCATAGATATTATTCACTACAGTGATAACAGCGGGTTTTATATTAACTGGCATACCCAATTAGATAATTTATCTAATATCGATAAGAATACACTAAAGGCAACTGGACAAACTATTTTAGAAACCATTTATAGAGAGAAATAATTTTCTTTTAATTCGGAATTCTGAGGAAAGTTCTTGTTAAATTCTTATTTAAAATGTGCAATTGTTAATTACTTTTAAGTGCATGAATTGAAGAATATTTTATATTCGCCAAACATATATCTAAACCATAATGAAACGATTATTTTCAACTACAATAGCTATTGCTTTAACATTAAGTGCTGTTGCACAAAAAAGCGATGGAAGTACAAAATCATTAGTAAACGCAGAAAAGGAATTTGCCAAATCTATCGCGAAAAATGGCGATAAGGATTCATATTTGGAATATTCTTTAAATAGCGCTTTGGTTTTCAGACCAAACCCTGTTAATGCAAAGACTTTTTATACAAGCCAAACCAAAGGCATGAATGAGGTTACCTGGGAACCAAACTTAGCTAAAGTTTCTCGCAGTGGCGATTTAGGTTTTACAACTGGTCCATATGCGGTAGGAGGAGACGATAAAAAATACGGTCAGTATTTATCCATCTGGAAAGTAGAAAACGGAAAATGGAAGTTGGCCATCGATTTGGGTACATCTAGCAACAAACCATTAAATAAGGTAACAACACAATTTGTTGAACCCAAAGACCATGTTGCACCCAAATTTCTTAATGAAAAAGAAGTTAAAGCCGGTAAAGATATTATCTTAACAACTGAAAAAACTTTAAATACCTTATTGAAAACCCATGGTATTGCAGCTTTCGGAGGTTTCTTAACGGAAGATGCAAGATTACTTTTCCCGGGTAATGATGCAATAAATGGTAAGGGAAAAATCATTTCCTATTTCAACGGAATGATTAGTAAAATTAGCTTAAAAACCAACGGTGTAGATAAAGCAATAGGCAGCGATTTAGCATATACTTATGGCGTTGCAACTATTGATTATAAGGCAGATTTAAGAGAAAGCTTTAATTATGTTTTTGTTTACGAGAAAGCGGCAGACCATACCTGGAACTTAGTTGTACAGGCATTTGTTCCTGCTGAAAGATAATTATAATGTGAATTTCGAAAAAAGGGCGCTCGTAATAGAGAAGCCCTTTTTTTGTATTAAAGCTTTTGGTAATATTATCCAATCAAATACGCTTGTATATAAAAATGTTAATTCACGATATAATACAGGTGAGAAACTTCAAGTTTTTATCACTAATGTTTACAGCGTAATTATTTTATTGCTTTAAGAAATTTGCTAGCGTTAACGATGGGAGCGGCATCCTTTCTGGCTGTCATCCTGAGCCAAGTCGAAGGACAGCCAGAAAGATACAGCGGACAGCGTGTTAAAACGCCCAAATCATTATTAAATAAGCCTTTTGTAAATGGCACAGGTTGATAACTTAATTCCTATTTTTACGTTTATTCCTAAAATGAATTATATGCATAAAAAATTACTCACACTTTCAACGCTTATTTTGTTTTTTCTAAGTGTTTCGGCTCAGAAGCAAAAATTCGATATACAAGGAAAAGCTGGTGCCAGAGGTATTATGCCAGAAAATACTATAGAAGGCATGCTAAAGGCTTTGGATTTAGGTGTAACTACTTTAGAAATGGATGCCGTTATTTCTAAAGATAAGCAGGTGGTGTTATCTCAGGAGCCATACTTTAATAACGAGATTTCTTTAATGCCAAATGGTAAGCCGATTAGTTTTAAGGACCAGAAGAAATACAACATTTATAAAATGGATTATGATGAAGTAAAAAAGTTTGATGTAGGAAGCAAGGTGCACGCACGCTTTCCTGGTCAGATGAAGTTTAAGGCATATAAACCATTGCTTTCTGAATCGATTGATGCTGTTGAAGCTTATGCCAAAGAACATAAATTGGCCAAACCCGTTTACAGTATTGAAACAAAAACCATTAAGAACGGAGATAACGAATTTCAGCCGGAGCCTGCCGAATTTGTTGATTTGATAATGGATATTGTAAATGCTAAAAAGATTTCTAAACGCGTAATCATCGAATCTTTCGATATGAGAACTTTACAATATCTGCACGAGAAATATCCTAAAATACAAACCTCATTATTAATTGATGAGAAAGAACCTTTTGAGGATTATATTGAAAAATTAGGCTTTAAACCAACAATTTATAGTCCCTATTCGGTTTTGGTTGGGAAAGGTTTGGTTGATCGTTGCCATGAGATGGGTGTTAAAATTATTCCCTGGACTGTTAACACGGTAAAGGAGATTAAGTATTTTATGAGTTTGGGTGTAGATGGTGTAATTACCGATTATCCAAACCTTATGGGGCAACTTAAATAGAAATCCAACTAAAAAAGAAATGCGCTGAGTTATTCAGCGCATTTCTTTTTTAAGAATAAACAATCTGCCTAGTGATGAGCTCCTTCAGGTTGAGATGTATGTTTTGCCTCAGTTTTTTCGTGTGATGAAGATTCTTCCTCATGGTGAAAAATTGGTCTGGTAAAAGCCACAACAAGGATTAAAACAATAATCCAAGCAGTTAATGGTAATGCCCAAATGCCTTTTGTTTGTTGAACTGGTGCGTGTGTGTCGTGACCTGACATATCTAAATATTTTGAGTTAAAAATTTTGTGCTTTAAAATTGCAATAAAGATACTAACAAAGTTTAAAATTAAAAGTTTGATTTGATGTTTTCTGTCTTTAAATAAATAGGGTAAGGGCTAGGCCCTTATCCCTGTAAATTGTAAATCATTGCTTTTTCGCTGTTCATTTTATTTTCTACCCGTTTCTGATGCTCTAGCAAAAGGGTTTCATCATTTTGATCGGCATTTAGCAATGCAGCCTTTTTAAAATGGCTACTTGCTTCTGCAAAATTCTGCTGTTGTTCGGCACTCAAACCCAGGGTTTCGTAAATGCGAGCTTCGCAAACACCTGGTATGGCTAATGCTTTTTCGGCAAGTTGCTTAGCCAGCTTATGCATTTTTAGCGTGATAACCAATTTTAAATAACATTCGTAAACATCGGGAAATGCATTATCCAATTCCACGCATGTTTTATAGTAGTAACCCGCTGTTTGGTAATTTTTAAAATGATAATGATAAATATTTCCTAAATGAAAATACGCTCTTGCATAAGTTGCATCAAAGGCGATAATCTCGTTAAAATATTGAAGTGCCTTGGGCAATTCGCCCCATTGCAATTCTTCAACGGCCTGTAGATATTTTTCCTCTACAGTTGTATATATGTCCATAACGGATATAATTAATTTGATAAGTGCTTGAAAAAAAGCCTCATCGTGTTTTGATAAATAATTGATTTTTTGAATTCGGCCTTTACCTTTTATTGAAAGTAAAATGCCTTTTGGCTAGGAAGAAAACCTAAATCATACCCGAGCCAATTAGCCAACAAGATGGGCTAAAGCTTAATTTTTGGATATGTAGTTGACGTAGCATTATTCTGTAATTTGATGCAAATATATTTATTTTCAGTGAATTGCAAATTTTTATTTCTATGATAAGAACAATAGCTACTCTTTTATTATATTCTCTATCTGCCTTCTGTGCCTTAAAATATGAACAATGGCATGTTCCAATAATTGCTCAACATCATATTGCTGGCCCCAATTTGTATTTATCTTTTCAGAATTTTCCAATTCTTCCAATGGTAAATTAGGGTTTTGCTTAAATACATTTTTACAATAGCTAAACGCCTGATGCAGTTTTTCTATATACGGTGCAACATGATCAAAAAAGCATCTTTCTGGCCTTATTGTATTTAACCCGATGTGATTTTCAATATAAACGGAATAACTAAAGCATGAAGCCACAACATGGGTTAAGATTGCCTGAATAGATTTGGAATCTGGATCTTTACTATTTTGATCGATAATGGTAAGCAATCTTTCTTTCGATATTGGCTTTATCACAATAACCAATTCATCAATTGCTTTTTTATATTCATCCAAGAGTGCGGCAATTGCCCCTGTTAGTTTAGAATTACCCATTAACAGCTAATATAAATTTTAGCCATCAGATATTAAAACGAAAAAAGCAGAAACGGCAAAAGTCTCTGCTTCATATACTTAAAAAATCATTTATTTATTTTCTGATTAATGGGATTTGAAGACTTGTTGGTCTGTTTTCCTCTGTATCGAAACCTCTGCCATCAACATTTCTGGCGCCCCAGAACAACATATTGTCATGTAAATAGATAAGATCAAACTCTCCGAAAATTTGTCCTTCTGCTAATCCGAAGGGAACAAATGCTTTGCCCAAAATATTTTGCATAACTCCAATTTCCCATTTTTTAAATCCAGCAGATGCGATCTGATTTAAAACATCAACAAAGCCTTGGAGCAATGGTGTAACCTCATAAGCTTCATCTGCTATAAAATTTACCTTTTGCGCATCTACAGCAACTGCATGTTCACCTTGCCAAACAATATGGCCTTTAAGTAAAATTTTGGCCAAAGGTAACTTTCCGAAAGTATTGGCAAAGTTAGTTACCTCCAATTCAAATTTATCATCAGGTAAATATTTAAATTCTCTTTTTAAATAAAATGGTTTCATAACACCATTTTTACTAAGGCTTGGCCGAATTTCGGTTGCTATACTTTTCCAATCTCCTAAAAGGGATTGCTTGATCTGATCTAAAGTCATTGTTTTTGCAGTTTGAGATTTTCATTATAGTGCTGAAAAAATACACTCAATAAGTGTTTCAGTACATTATTTCTTATTGTTTCTGTTGATACAAAACTGCTATATTCGTCTAATTTTAACAAGTAGTCAATATTTTAATTTATAGTACATTTTTATAGACTAATGGCCAATATTAGAAAAAACAAAGATTTTAATCCAAATAATTGCCCTGTTACACATTGCTTAAATAGAATTGGTGGCAAGTGGAAAATTATAATTATGTATGGAATTAGCCAAAATGTTAACCGGTTTAGTTCATTACAGCGGGCAGTGCCATTAATTAGTAAACAAATGCTGGTTAACCAATTAAGGGAGTTAGAAGAAGATAAGATTTTGGAACGAATAATCTATCCTGAAATTCCGCCTCGTGTAGAATATAAATTAACTGAATATGGCTTATCCTTAATGCCGGTAATTCGGGTAATGCAGGATTGGGGTTTGAAAGATCTAAAAGGGGAGTTGGTTTAAAATTATAATTTCTTAAGGCAAATAATCTTAGCTGAATTATTATTTCGAGATAATTAGTGATTATTATTCTGCATAGGCGCATCGTCATGCTGAATTTATTTCAGCATCTTTTTAGCATGAACGACCCTGAAATAAATTCAGGGTGACGTCCTATCGATTAAAGATTAAGAAATTTAGCTTAGAGAAGATCCTTAATAATCTTTTCTATGGATAAGCCTTCAGCCTCTGCACGATAATTTCTCACGATACGATGGCGAAGAATTGCCTCGGCAACGGCCTGAACATCTTCAATATCCGGAGCATATTTTCCGGTAACAGCTGCATGGCATTTTGCGCCTAAAACCAAAAATTGCGATGCACGCGGTCCGGCGCCCCAGCTAATGTATTTATTTACTGCCTCTGTGGAATATTCGCTGTTCGGACGGGTTTTTGAAACCAATTTTACAGCATATTCGAGCACATTATCAGTTACCGGGATATCGCGGATAAGTTTTTGAAAATATTGAATATCATCTGCATGAATAATTTTCTGCAGTTGAACGGTTTTATTGCTTGTGGTGTTTTTTACAATGTTCAGTTCATCTGCAAAAGTAGGGTAATTTAACTGAATATTGAACATAAAACGGTCTAATTGCGCCTCGGGCAAAGGGTAAGTTCCTTCTTGCTCAATTGGATTTTGAGTTGCTAAAACAAAAAAAGGTTTAGGCAAGGTATGGGTTTGGCCTGCAGCTGTTACCGATTTCTCCTGCATCGCTTCAAGCAAGGCTGCCTGTGTTTTCGGAGGGGTACGGTTAATCTCATCGGCCAGAATTATATTAGAGAAAACAGGTCCTTTAATAAATTTAAAGTGTCTGTCTTCTCCTAAAATTTCTGCACCAATAATATCGCTGGGCATTAAATCTGGTGTAAATTGAATGCGATTGAAGTCTAAATCAAGAACCGAAGCAACAGTTTGTACCAGCAACGTTTTGGCCAAACCTGGTACGCCAACCAATAAACAATGTCCGTTACTGAAAATGGCGATAAGAACAGATTTAATTACATCATCCTGTCCAACTACAACTTTGCTTATTTCGGCTTTAATATTGTTGAAAGATTGATGAAGTGCATCAACAGCTTCTACTTCGTTCTTGTACTGCATTCGTATTATTTTGCGGCTGTAGTTTTAGTCCAAATTTTTAATTCATCGCAGGTGTTAAATTCGTCGTCAATTTTAATGTAAGTGCTTTCACGACGTTTCTCAAACCACTCGCTCAAAGTACGATTAATTTTGTCACTTTGTGCAGCATCTCTAATTTTTGGAAAATCCTGAGCTAAGTTTGCTTTGTGAGGCGGAATTTTCGATTTCAAATACAAAATGCGATATCCTTGTTTTCCATCTGGCGAAGAGAATAAATCTGGTTTAGCTATACCACCAACTTTCATGGTATCAATTACCAAGAATACTGTAGGGTCTAATTTATCAACCGGAATAAAAGTACTTCTTGCCTGAACATTTTCAGCATTCAACATCATTCCACCGTTAAACTTTGTTTCCTTATTATCAGAATATAAATTTGCGGCAGCTGCAAAGGTTAATTTTTTCGCAATTAAATTGTTATAAATACTATCTGCGTGTGCTTTTAGCCTTACTAAACTTTCAGGAGTTGTTGCAGGTCTAATTAAAATGTGGCGAGCGTGAACTTGTTCTCCACGACGTTCAATTACTTGCAGAATGTGAAAACCAAATTCAGTTTCGAAAACCGGCGACATTTCTCCGGCCTTAAGTTTAAATGCCCAGGCGGTAAATTCTTTAGCCATGGTGCTTCTATCAAAGAAACCTAAATCACCGCCATCAGCAGATGACCCTGGGTCTTCAGAATATGTTTTTGCCAATACGCCAAAATCATCACCACCTTTAACCCTTAAGCGTAAAGCCTCTATCTTATCGTGAAATCTTTGTTTTTCGGCTCTGGTTAACTGAGGATTTAAAATAACCTCACCAACTTCTACTTCAGTATTAAATTCTGGAATGCTATCACCAAGTGTTTTAAAGTATTTTTCTACTTCCATTGGCGTAACGTTAATGTTTTCGGTAATTTTAGCCTGCATTTTTTGCGCAATTAGCTCATCCTTTACCGATGGCCTAATCTCATCTTTGTACTGAAGGAGAGACTTGTTTAAAAATTGCTCTAAACGTTCCTGTCCTCCGGCACGTTGCATGCTATAACGCATTCTTTTATTCACCTCATCATCGACTTGTCCATCTTCAACCATTACGGAGTCAATCTCTGCTTGTTGTTTTAGCAATTTCTGCGTTAAGGTATTTTGTAAAATTTTACACTTAATTTCTGGATTTGCAGGATTTCCCTGATAAAGATATTGTGTGTATTGTTGGTTCAAATCTGACAGTAGGATAATGTTATTACCTACAACAGCAGCAACTTTATCGATGTTATGTTTCCCTGGTTGGGCATAACTATTCAAAAACAAGCAAATTAAAGCGGTTGCTACTAAAAAAACTTTCTTCATTCTATTTATTGTATTTTGCAAATTTAATATTAATGGGCAGATTATGTTAATAACATTGATTTACTGTTTTGCCAGTTTTTTCAATTCGTTTTCATTAATCTTAACCTGATACTTTTCTTTAAGGGTTCTAAGCCAATTTTCTTCTAATGTTTGTTGGTAATCGGCGATAACCTGGCCTTTAACTTCACTCAAAGGTTTATTGTAATTCTGTTGGTTTTTATTGTAAAAATCGATTATTGCCTGTTCATCATCCTGTGCTTTATTCCAAATTTTTTGCTCAGAAACGTTAAACATTAAAACACCTTCTCGGTATTCGTTCACCAAATAATCATGGTCTTTTCCGCTATTGCTAACCTTTTTATGGGTTGTAAGCGCATCTTCATAAGTTTTAACTTCTTCTTGATAGATCGGATTTTTATCCAAACCCATTTCGCGAGCGTCTAAAACCTTCAATTTAAAATTCACATACAAACTTAAATAAGCTTCCAAACTGCTGTAATCTGCGGTTGTACTCCCATTGTGGCTCTTTTTGTAAGCCCAAAGAAACTCTTTGCTGCTTAAAGGTTTACCGTTTATAACAGCTACGTTTTGTGCAAACGACCTACTGTAAATAAAGCAAAAAACGAATAAGCAATAAGCCTTTCTCACGCTGAGGAGTCTGTAAATTTTAAGGGATAAAAGTAACAATTAGCGACGCTATTATAAGATATTTAACTAATTTTAACAGAAATTATTATACTGCAAAAATACGAATGGAAAACCAGGTTACCAACAATGGGAATGCTTTACGTTTATTTTTTACCGAAGATGTTTTTCTTGTTGAGGATAAATCTGTACAAATCGCACTTGGGAATATCGAAAAACCAGTTTTTGCTGATGAGCCAGTTTTTGTAAAAGAGCATTTAGAATCTCCTTTAGCTCAAGAAATCCCTAAAATAGAAGCAGATATTCTTTCAAAAGAAGTTAAAGAATACCCCAAACCTGCTGATATTCCGCTTATTGTGGAAGAACCTGTTACCCCAAAAGTGTTTAAATATTTAGGTGGAAACAAGAAATCGGTATTGATTTTGGTTCATGATAAAATTAACGATGTGAGTACAGAACAGGGGAGGGAGCTGTTGCGTAAAATTGTAAAAGCGGTCGATTTGGGAACGCCTGATTTTGCCTTGCTGAATTATGCGAATTATTTGGGAACTGATTTTATTGACCTTCATCAGTTCTTTAAACCCCAGATTATGCTTTCTTTCGGAGTAGAAACTCAAACCTTAAAGTTAAATTTAATTTGGCAAAACGAAATTATCCTTCATGAAACAACAAAAATGATTTTTGCTCCAAACCTTCACGATTTAGATGGTGATATAAGTGCCAAGAAATTACTTTGGGGCAATCTTCAAAAATTAAAATAAATTTCCAGAAAACATCAATGGTTTTCAATTTCTAAACGTAATCTTTTTAATGAAAAAACTGGTATTTGCAACAAATAATCAACATAAAACTGAAGAAATTCGGTTAGCTCTTGATGGACAATATGAAGTTTTAAATTTGGAAGATATTGGGTGTTTTGTAGATATTCCTGAAACTGCGGATACTTTTGAGGGAAATGCAACTTTAAAGAGCAGTTACGTTGTTGAGCATTATAATTTAGATTGTTTTGCAGATGATAGTGGTTTGGAAATAGAAGCTTTAAATAATGAGCCGGGAGTTTATTCGGCTCGATATTCTGGAAGTAGGGATAGTTTAGAGAACATAAATTTGGTTTTGGATAAACTAAAAGGAAATAGCAACCGTAAAGCTAGGTTTAAAACAGTTATATCCTTAATGCAGGATGGAAAAAACCACTTATTTGAAGGTATAATTGAGGGAACAATTCGCGAGGAATTGAGTGGTACAAAAGGCTTTGGCTATGATCCGATTTTCCAGCCAAATGGATACGATATTACGTTTGCAGAAATGAGCATGGAAGAGAAAAATAAAATTAGCCATAGAGCAATTGCACTAAGCAAAATGATTGCTTTTTTGAAATCTTAAATATCTATTGTTTCTAAGCTACGGTACGTGTTTCCAAATACCATCAAAGAAAAATATAATAAGCCTATTGCTTTTCAATCACTTTCTCCATCTTGTTCAGAGAATCTTTTTTTGGCAAAATTGGTTTAATACCGAAATTTGTTGTGTCGGATTTTGAGATTGGTTTTGCTGATTCTATTTTTTTGATCAGACTGTCTTTAAGCACCTCTTTCTTTGAAGATAAAGGTTGCAAAGGGGTTTTTCCTTTTGTGGCTGTCGCGTTAACAGGCGTTTTTGGCTTTGCCTTTGGTTTTGCTTTTCCAGCAGCGCCTATTGCATCTTTTTTAGATTTAGGTCTTTCTGTTGGTTTCCAGGAGAATCCTTTCAGCACATTGTCTTTAGCTACCTTAACTTCAGGATTTAATGCGCCTTCAACTCCCTTAATGTAAACAATATCATCAATATCGTTATCCTTAAAAATAAACTTAATCCGGCTACTCAGCGTTTGGTTCATCTCTTTGTAAACCTTTGTGCTGTCATCCTGAGTGTAATAAATACTTTCTGCATTGCCATCAACATATAGATTTTTCAATTTTCCATCATTAAAAAAACCGGTCATTAATCTTCCCTTAATTTGGTTAAAACGAAGCGAATCCTTAGGTGTATTAACCAAAAATGCATTGCGAATGGCTTGTAGATTATTCAGCTTGTTCTTTTTAAACTGCACATAAATTGTATCACCAATCTGCTGTGAGCCTTCCGACCAAATAATCGGATTGATGAAACAGCGTAAAGTAGAATCGGCACTGGTATAAAATAAACTATCGGTTTTTGCCTGAATATTGCTTTTAAAGATCTTAACGCCGTGATAAGCTCTAATTACCCGAGCTTGTATGGTATCAGCTGGATTAAATTGTACGGTATCTGGCTTGGTTAATGTTGCTTTCGTTTTTGAAACAACCTTGTTTTTGCTTGAATTAAGCAGATTTTTCTCCATGCTTTTATTTAAGCTGTCCAAATCTACTTTTGGTATTTTTTTCAATAAATCTGTGGCCTTAGCTGTAGAACGTTGCTGTAAGCTATCCGCCTTTATTTTCGGCAAGTTTTTAATTATGGAATCTGCCTTCGCCTTTAAAAGATTAGCTTTAATTAAGCTGTCTGGCTTAAGAGCCAAACTCTTGGAAAGCGAATCTACCTTGGTTTTTAAGCTGTCGGGAATGTTATCCGGTAAATTGGTTTTATTGTCTTCAGCCTTGTTCCCTTTTTTATTTTTCTTTGGGTTTTTAGGGTCGATAACTTTATCTATTGGCGTAGATCGATCAGCATTGGTACCACGTTTTGGCGCCCCGATTTTTTCACCTCCGCCCGATTTTTCCTTGGTTCCGCCATCCTCATCATCTTCTCCAACCTGATTATCAGCTTTAATCGAGATTTTTGGAATCAGCTTTAATGTTTTTTGCAAAACCATTTGCGTTTCCAGTGTATCTGCGCCAAGCCATAAACTATCGGGGCGTTTTTTATTTTTTACCATGATTGAATCTTCGGTGCCGATACCCAGATAAGCATTCCGAGTAACTAATGTTCGCTGGTCTATTTTGTAATAGAACCCTAAATCGCCAAACATTTTCATTTTATCCTTCGAATCAGAAAAAACGATATTTTTAACGGCCTTTCCATAGCCGATTTTTCCAAAATAGTATAAACTGTCGCCTTTTAAAGATCGGGTACCTTGTGTATATAAATTTTTCTTCCCAAAGTAAGCATCTTCAGTCATGGTATTATAAGCGCCGTTTTCAGTATAAAGATTATCATCTTTTCCCTTAATATTGGTAGGGCCATAAAAGTAGGTCCATTTGGTTTGCGTATTATATCGAAGCGTATCCGATTTAATGGTAACCTGAGGGGTAACAACCACAACGTTATACCTAAAATAAGAATCGTTACTTGTGCTAAAATAGTATCCGTTTTTACTGGTTAAGGTAACATCCTGATTGACAATTTTACCGCCACTGGTATACGTTCCGATTTTACTCAGTGTATTATAATCCAAAATATTGGTGGTTAAAACAGAAGTTGGATCCTCCATTCGAACATTTCCGGTTAAATGGGCATGTTTTTTATTTCCATCATATTCCAGTTGATCAGAATAAATATTGGTCTGCAATTGAGTGATGTGGACATGATTGTAGGCCTCAAAGTAATTTCGTTTATTATAGAAAACAGCGCTATCACAAGTAAGAGTAGCATTATCCTGTTGAAAAACTGGATTTCGAAGATAGGTAACATTTAATTTTGTATCTCCTCGAAAACTAGCAAAGGATATAATTTTAATAATAGAAGGTTTTTGCTGACCGAACAAAACTGCGGGGCAAATCAATAAAAATAAAAAGACAAATATTTTATGCACTCTACAAAGTTAGTTTTTTGTTCCGAACGTTCGGAATACCAGTTAAAATTAAATATTTTTGGTGGATGTTACCCTTAACGCAATTTCAGGATTTTATTGAACAGCATAAGCTTTTCAATCAAGGTAACAGAATTCTTTTGGCTGTAAGCGGTGGTAAAGATTCGGTATTAATGTTGCATCTATTTAAAGCGATTGGGGTTGAGATTGGCGTTGCGCATTGTAATTTTAATTTAAGGGCAGATGAAGCACAGCGTGATGAGAATTTTGTTAAAATGCTTGCTGCTAGCTTAAGCCTGCCTTTTTATGTAACGCAATTTGATACAAAAAAATATGCTGCCGAAAATAAAGTTTCTACACAGATGGCAGCACGTTCGCTTCGTTATGCGTGGTTCGAAGAAATTAGAATAAAGGAAAATTACGATTATATCGCATTGGCCCAACATCAAAATGATGCCGTTGAAACGGTACTTATCAATTTAACAAGAGGAACTGGAATAAGTGGTTTGCATGGTATTTTGCCCAAAAGAGGTCGATTAATTAGGCCGTTACTTTTTTTAAATCGCCAAGAGATTAATGAGGTGGTTAATGAAAATGACTTAAGTTTTGTAGAAGACAGTTCGAATTTAAGCACCAACTATACAAGAAATAAAATTAGGTTAGAAGTAATACCCCATCTGCAGGAGATTAATCCAAATCTTGAAAAAACTTTTGCTGAAAATATTGCCCGATTTGCAGAAATTGAAGATTTTTTAGCCTTGAGGCTGAAAAAAATAGCAGAGAAGATCATCATAAAAAAAGGTGATGGAATTTATATTGCCTTAAATAAAATTGAAAATTTAAATCCACAGAAACTGCTTTTGTTTGAACTTTTGAAGCCTTATGGTTTTACTGAATCCGTGATCTCAGAAATTTTATCCAGTTTAAAGCGTTTAACCGGTACGCACTTTTTTAGTGCAAGTCATCAGGCTATCATTAACAGAAATCACCTGGTTATTGTAGAAAGACAAGAAGGGGTTATCGCAAATCAATACTTTCATCCCGTTACAAAAACGATCAAATTTGGCGAAAGTGAGATTGCCCAGGCTTTTACCGATGATTTAAAATTTGAGGTAAATAAGTTTAAGGCATTTGTAGATTTAAGCAAATTGATTTTCCCTTTAATTATTCGAAATTGGCAAAATGGCGATAAATTTATCCCTTTGGGTATGCGGAATTTTAAAAAATTAAGTGATTTTTTTATTGATGAAAAAGTGCCTTTGCATTTAAAAACAAGTATCCCGATTTTAATTAATGGAAACGGGGATGTAATTTGGATTGCAGGGATGCGTCAGGATAACCGTTATAAGTTAACAGCCACAACAAAAAAAGTTGCTATATTCGAACTCAAAATAAATTAAGTGGAAAGCAGATACGCCTACATAGAAAAACAATACATCGGTCGTGATTATGTTCGCATTTTCATTCGGCTTATTATGGCTGCATTTTGTTTTGCCGCATATGTTTATGAACGCGACCGAGATAATACCCAAGATTTATTTTTGGTAGTTGGCTTTGGCATCATTGGCGTTTCTATGCTTTTGCTCTTCTTGATACAGTACAAAATAGTTGTAGATAATAAAAGCTTAATCTTAGATGGACTTTGGACAACCAAGCGGGTTAAGATAGATCTGAATAGCATTGTTGATGTACGCAAAGCAACTTATAGCCGGTATTTTTTTAACAATCCCGTGTATAATCTTCATACCAAAGGCACCATTCGTTTTTACTCTTCGGGTAAGGATGCCGTTGTTTTAACCGATCGGGATGGCTTGGAATACTTTATTGGTACACAGCGACCTAACGAATTATTTTTAGTTATTAAAGAAGAAATGAGGAATTTGAAATAATCGAACGGGGCATTATTTCCCCAAATTTCAACACATAAAATCCCGTAAAAATCCCACCCATTAAATTAAGCCTATCAAGGCTGTTTTTTTATTAGGCATTTAAATTGAATTATAGTCTGCAAACAGATTATAATGAAGAAATCAATACTTATCCTTTTTTCAATTTTCGCCACGCTTCCCGTATTTTCACAAACTTATAATCCAAAGGTTTCTAAAGATTCTTTAGGGATTTTGAATGCCCGAATGGAAGCACTTAAATCTAGCATTAAGGTTTTGGAGCTTAAGATTAAAGAATCTGAAGAAGAAGCAGATGTAGAAAAGTTAAGGTTAAAACTGCTCGAAGCAAATGGTAATGCCAAAGCATCTTCAGAAAGAAATAGCGGTAACATCAATAGTAATGGTGCCGTTGTAGATCCTAAAGCTGTAGAAAAACTCTCCAAAAAAGCAAAAAGTGATGACGAGGATGCCAAAAAGGCATTGGAACGTTATAACAAACAGATTGCAAAAGTAGAAGACATTCGTACGCAAATACAAGGCGAGGAACGTAAACTCACTTATAAAAAACCCTTAATCGTTTATACATACAAATAAATTTTAGTCTCGTTTTTAAATGCGCTCCTTATGGAGCGTTTTTACCTCAACCGCTCAAAAAAAAATGCCATGCTCCACAACCAATCTTTAAACCAATTTCCATTTCAAACCGTTTGCAATACTATTATAGAAATTGCCATGGAAGTTCATAGATCTTTAGGAAAAGGTTTTGACGATTCCTCATATAAAGAGGCATTTAGCAAAATGTTAAAGTTAAAAGGGATTTCTTTTGAAAGGGAAAAGAAATTTGGTGTAAATTTTTATGGCGTAGTATTGGAGCAACAGTTTTCGGCAGATTTTGTAATTGAGGAAAATATCATCGTTGAGGTTAGATCAATTCCAGAAAAAATTGAATACAATTATGTTGATGTATTTAAACAGCTTATTGTAACGAAGCCGAAACTGGGCTTAACCATTAACTTTTACGAAGAACTGCTTCGGTTTAAACAAGTAGCCATAGTAGACAAATACCTGTCTTAATCTTATTATTTATTCCCTCAATCTTCTCTAGTTTTTATTGCAATTGGCTTACACATATATTAGATATAAATGGGGTACATTTGCGTAACAACAATACATTTATAAATGAAGATAGGAATTGTTTGCTACCCCACTTTTGGCGGTAGTGGAGTAGTTGCAACAGAACTGGGTAAAGCACTTGCTAACGAAGGTCACCAGGTTCACTTTATTACTTATAGCCAACCGGCAAGATTAGATTTTTTTTCGGCGAATTTATTTTATCACGAAGTTTCAGTTAGGGATTATCCCTTATTTGATTACGCTCCATACGAATCTGCATTAGCAAGTAAACTGGTAGATGTTGTGCGTTTCGAACAATTGGATGTTTTGCATGTGCATTATGCTATTCCGCATGCGTCTGCAGCATTTATGGCAAAACAAATTCTAGCCAGCTACGGTATTCATATCCCCGTAGTTACTACCCTGCATGGAACAGATATAACCTTGGTGGGTAAAGATCCAACTTACAAGCCGGTTGTTACTTTCTCCATAAACCAAAGTGATGGTGTTACAACGGTATCTCAGGATTTAAAAGATGATACTTATAATCATTTTGAAATTACAAAAGACATCAAGGTAATCCCAAATTTTATAGATTTTAACCGTTTTAGTTTACAGGCTAAAGATCACTTTAAAAAAGCGATAGCACCTAACAATGAGCGTATCTTAATCCATACCAGTAATTTCCGCAAGGTAAAAAGAACTGCAGATGTGATTAGGATTTTCGAAAAAGTACAATCTGTAATTCCATCTAAGCTATTAATGGTAGGAGATGGGCCAGAACGTGCATACGATGAACAGCTTTGCCGCACTTTAGATATTTGCGATAGCGTTCGCTTTTTAGGTAAGCAGGATGCAATCGAAGAAATTCTTTCAGTATCTGATTTATTTTTAATCCCTTCCGAATCTGAGAGCTTTGGTTTGGCTGCGCTTGAAGCCATGGCCTGCAAAGTTCCGGTTATTTCTACTAATGCCGGCGGCTTGCCAGAGCTAAATGTAAATGGCTATTGCGGATTTTTAGATAACGTTGGCGATATTGATGGAATGGCAAAACATGCGATAGAAATTTTAAAGGATGACACTACGCTTAAACAATTTAAGGATAATGCTTACGAAAGAGCTAAGGATTTCGATTTAAAAAAGATTTTGCCATCATATGTTGATTATTATAAAGAAGTTATAGAGAATTCTCTACAAGCAAGATATTAAGGCTTTAATGGTCTTATTGAAACACTTATTAAGCAATTAATAGGTGTTTTTTGTTTAAAAAGAATTTAGAATTACCCTAATATTAAATTTGAAACTTTCTCAAAATCAATTCATTATAAATCGTATCTTTGCCGCCTTGAAAAGATTGTATTCTCATAATGAGCAGTTAACCAATACAATCTGTTCATCAAATTAAAAAAACAAGATTGCCCAGATGAAAAAAATAGTTGATTATAGAAAGCTTTTAAACGTTGATAAGAATGCTGAGCTAAAAGAGCTTAAAACAGTATACCGTACATTGATGAAAGATTGTCACCCTGACAAATTTCAGCAGGAAGAGGAGAAGTTGGATGCAGAAGCAAGAAGTAAGGAAATTATTGAGGCTTATCATTTTTTAGTAAGTATTGCGCCAGAAACACGAGAACAAAATCTTGAAACTTACACTCAAACCATTACCAATTCTAATATTCAGGATTTTGAATTTAAGCAACAGGTATTAAATGTTACTTTCTTTGATGGAAGCAGCTACGAATATTTTGATGTTCCTAGAGCCATATATGTGAAATTAGTTAATGCAGATTCTCCTGGTCGTTTTGCAAGAAGACATATTTTTAGCGATTTTCCATATAGAAATGTTGCAAGAGTAGCTGAAACAGCTTAAATGAATTTAAAAATATTAAAATAGCTCGTCGTTTATGACGAGCTATTTTTTTGATTTGTCTTTTCAAGCTCAGCCTCATCTGAACTTAATTCAGCATCTATATGCTTTTAAGCCTCTTCGAAATGGTTTATATTTCAATAAAATCATTTGTTCTAATTATTTAGCATCGGCTTAAACCGATTGTCTTTATTCCTTAAATCCAATCCTCCTTCGAGAACGGACTTTAAGTTGATTAAATAAAAACTCCATCCGTTATGGCATCCCAATCGGATATCCCGTTTTGAATCATCATCCGTGGGGATATTTTTTTGGGTTAGTTCTACAATTACATACTCAAATTCTTTGCGGAGATTAATGTCTACAAGGCAATTTCCAGCAAATGTGAATTGCAAAAAGTCTAATCCGTTTGCCTCGGTAAATCTGCCATGCTCAATTTCACGATATAAATACCAGCTCCATTTATACTGATCACCTTTTAAAACATTAATTTCTTTGCTAATTAAGATTTTATTTTCGTCAGAAAACTCAACTTCACTTAAAAACCATTTTTCCAATTCAGACGCTTTGGTCCAAGCATTATAAACAATTTCTAAACCGGCTTTAATTGCAATTTTTAACGTAAATTCTGACCAATCGAAATTTTCCATAAAATTTATTTCGTAAAGACTAAGCAAACTGGAGCGCCAACACTTATTCTTTTACCGCTATCGGTTAATTTTCCAGTCATCTTATTTCTTTTGAAGATAACTACATCATCTGTATATTGATGAGCAACCAATAAGAATTTACCACTTGGATCAACCGTAAAATTCCGGGGTCCTTTTCCCAAAGTGCTTACATGTTCTACAAACTTCAGAATTCCGGTAGGCAAAATCGAAAATACAGTTATTGAATTTGCATCTCCACGATTGCTTTCATAAAGAAATTTGCCATCAGCAGAAACATGAATATCTGCCCCATCTATTTTTCCGATAAACTCTTTAGGAGTTGTTTTAATTTCCTGGATCTTTTTCAAAGTCCCATTAGAGTATGCAAAAGCAGTTACGCTACCATTAAATTCGTGAGCTAAATAGGCAAATTTTCCATTTGGCGAAAAAGTTATGTGTCTTGGGCCGGTGCCCGCATTTGTTTTGATTACATTTTTAATCGTCAAAATTTGTGCTTTGCTTGTTGGGTTGTAATTGTAGATATAGATTTGGTCTTCCCCCAAATCGTTACAGATTAAATATTTATGATCTGGTGTGAATTTTACCATATGAACGTGAGCACTTTCTTGCCTTCCCTTTGGATCTATACTCTTTCCGCTGTGTTTTATAATTTGTGTGGCATTAGTTAGTGAACCATCGGTTTTGCGACTAAAGACAGCTAAACTGCCCCCACTATAATTGGCAACGATAACATTTTTAGCGTCAGTGGTAATATAACATGGATCGGCCCCCTCGCTATTTACCTTATTTAAGAAAACCAATTCTCCAGAAACTGAGTTGTATTTGAATGCACTAACTGAACTTGTATTTCCAGTTTCATTAACAGAATAAGCAAATTTTCCATCAGGTGAAATGGTCAGATAACTAGGATTGGCCACATCTTTAGTCACGGCTTTTAATTTTGTTGTTGCGTTTAATGTACTGAAACTATAATCATAAATTCCCTCACTTTTCCCTCCAGAAGTATAGGTGCCAATTAAGAGATTGTAATTAGTCTGTTGAGAAAATGCCAAAGTCGATAATATTAAAGACAGGATAGTTAGAAAATACTTTTTCATGGAATGTGTTTTTGCTGAATAGCAAATATGAGAAAAACATCGAATTAATTAAATAAACGAATCTGTATGTAGGATTTGATGTTTATGTTTTTCTTAGATTATTTGTTTATGTTTTTTTGTTTAAGCACTATTTTTTTTAATATATACAGGAAAATATTTAAAAATATTTATTTTTAAGCCAAAAAAATTCTTTGAAAACAACTATTCGATTAGTTTAATTTAAATAATTGATAAAATTTTGGTTTTATTCGGTTTGTTTGTTGGTGTTTTTAGAATTATTTTAATTTTATATGCTTTTTAACTGTTAAAATATTCTTAAAAATTGTTAAAGTTGATGTTTTACAATATATTTACTGCCATTCAGGTCAATATATTACTAAACTAAACTAATTTTTATGAAAAAACTTCTACAAAGTTTGTTCGTAATCCTATGCATTTCGCTCAGTGCGTATGCTCAAGATCGAACGATCACTGGTACAGTTACAGCACAAGAAGACAAACTCCCTCTTCCCGGCGTAAGTGTAAAAATCAAAGGTGCCAAAGGCGGTACGGTTACAGGTGCTGATGGTAGATACTCTTTAAGAGTTCCCTCTGGTTCAACTACTCTCGAATTTACTTATTTAGGCTATTTATCAGAATCGAAAGTGCTTAATGCTACTTCAACTCTAAATGTAGCCCTAGTTGCAGATACCAAAACATTAAGTGATGTTATTGTAACTGGTGTAGCTGCTGGAACAAGCAAAGAAAAATTAACGATTTCTGTTACTAAAATCGGCGAAGAGCGATTAAATGCAGTTACAGCATCTTCAATAGGTAATTCTTTGGTTGGTAAGGTTGAGGGTGTAAGAGCAAGTCAATCTGCCGGAACTCCAGGAACTTCTACAACAATTCAACTTCGTGGAAATAACAATTTACCTGGCGTAACATCAAGCCCACTTATTCTCTTAGATGGAATTATTTACAATGGCGATTTGAGTTCGATTAATGCGGATGACGTTGAATCAATGGAAATTGTAAAGGGAGCGGCCTCTGCATCTTTATATGGTTCTCGTGCGGGTAATGGCGTTTTAGCAATTACGACTAAAAGAGGCAAGAATTTAAGTCCTAATTCTACCACAATTACTGTTCGGAATGAGCTTACCTTATCAGAACTCAGCAAGAAATTGGATTTAGCTACTCACCATGCTTATAAATTGGCTCCAGATGCAGGAAATTTCATTGGTCAATATACCAAGTACGCTGGGGTAACGTATCCAGCGGGTTATACGGGATCTGGCTACAACGCCGCTATAACAGGCACAAGAGGTTACGATACCGATCACTATGCAGATAACGATTTTGGTGTAGTTACCGATCAGCAGGATGCCTTGTTCAAAACCGGAACAAACTTTACCAATTATGCGGCAGTTGCTTCGAGGTCAGAGAAAGGAAATGTTTTTGCTTCATTCGAAAACAATCAACAAAAAGGTGTTGTTTTTGATGCACCTGGTTACAAAAGACAAAACTTTCGGATCAATGCTGATTATCAATTGGCAAAATGGCTAAAAGTTAGTACTTCAAACTTATATATCAATACAAGCAACAGCTCTAACGGTGGTTTCTGGACCGCAATTATCGCAGAGCCAGATGCTGATCTATTTCAGTTGAATACCGATGGACAGCCTTACTATATCCGTTTGAATCAATTTAGCGGTGAACAGACAAATCCATTATATCCTAACTATAAAAATCAAAATAAAACAACTTATAGTACATGGTTAGGTGCGTATTCTGCCAATGTAAAATTCACCAAATGGTTAAATGCCGATATTTCTCATACCATTGAAATTCAGAACTACGATTATAGAAATTATAATCCAAAGGATACCTGGAATGTTGATGCGTCTGCTTACACCAACGGAGGTTTAAGGATAGACAATTCAAAAACAAATAACCAGAATACCCAAGCTACTTTAAACTTTAGCGGAAAAGTTCAATATTTAACCCTGAACGGTAAGTTATCCTATCTATATGAAAATAGAAAGTATGATTACTCCAGGGCAGATGGATCTGGCGGAATGTCTTATGCCGATATTCCTCAACTGACAAACTTTATTACAACTACCTCAAGATCATCTCAAGAGATAGAACGTGCGCAGAATTACTTTGCAATCTTATCATTAGATTATAAAGACAGATATTTATTGGATGGTATGTTCCGCTATGATGGTTCGTCTTTATTCGGTCCTGATTCACGTTGGAATCCTTATTTTAGGGTTTCTGGTGCCTATCGGATTAGTAAGGATGTTGAAATTCCGGGAATCGATGAACTGAAAGTTAGAGGTGCTTACGGTACGGCCGGTATTCGTCCGGGTTATAACTGGCAATATGAGGTTTATACTTTAAGCTCTGGTTTGGCTTCACCTTCTCAAGCAGGTAATAAAGCGTTAAAGCCATCAAAAACAACAGAATATGAAGTTGGGCTTGATGTAAATTTCTTAAAGAAATTCTCTTTTGATGCAACTTACGCTAAATCAAAAACTACAGATCAATTTCTTAACTCGCCGCTTTTGGCTTTCTTAAGTGACGGTTTTACGAGCAAATACATTAACGCAGGAACGGTACAATCGAATACATTCGAAGCGAATATGGCTGCTAAGTGGATTACAAATCCAGAATTTACCTGGACATCAAATTTAACCTTTACTAGAGTAAGACAAAAAATTACCTCTTTGCCAAGAACACCTTATTTATATGGTGATACTGATGGTGGTGGTGCTCAAATGTTTTATATCAAAGAAGGAGAAGTTTATGGCGCAATGTATGGTAATACTTGGGTAACTTCGTTAGATCAAATGGCTGCGCAATTACCGGCAGGCAAAACCATTAATGATTATGTGGTAAACTCGCAAGGATTTGTTGTAGATAAAGGCACTGAAGGCTTGCTTACGGAAAAAGCTATAAAACTAAAAGATGCATCTGGAAACAACTGGTACGGTAAAATTGGTGATGGTAACTCAGATTTCAACGTCGGTTTCTCAAACACTTTTAATTACAAAGGTTTTAGCTTGTATTTCTTGTTGGATTGGAAACAAGGTGGAGACATCTACAATTCAAAAGCGCAATGGAGCACAAGAGATTTGCGTAATGGTATCGTTGATCAAAGTGGTGTAGCAGATGGCTCGAAAAAAACGGTAGATTATTACTTAAACTTTTACGATGTAAACAACATTAACAGTTATTGGGTAGAAAATGCAAGCTATCTGAAATTCAGAGAATTGGCAATAGGCTACTCCGTTCCTAAAAAGATTTTAAATAATGCTTTCGGAGGTGTGGTAAAAGGTGCTACAGCAAAACTTATTGGTCGCAATTTATTTACCATTACGGGTTATTCGGGTTACGATCCGGAAGTTGGTTCTGTTGCTCAGCCATATGATGGAATTAACAAGTATCCAAATTACAGATCATTCGGTTTCTCACTTTCAGTTGATTTCTAGGGGTTGATTTAAATACTATTAAAATGAAAAAGATAAAGATAATATTAACGCTTTCTGTTGCGCTATTACTTGCTAATGGTTGTAAGAAAGATAATTTGGATGTTGCCAATGTTAACGATCCAGATTTTGAAAAGGTGTATGCGAATGGAGATAACTTAATTTCGCAGGCGGCGAGTTTGTACAATACCATTTTTTATAATTCACATTACGAAGGTGGTTTGCAGCCAATGTTGGCAGTTGCGGCGGATAATTCTACATGCTCTTATGGTAACTTTGGCATGAGAGACATGTCTTGGGAGCCTAGAGATTTTGCTTGGACAAATACACCGGCTTATACGTATAATACTCAAACCAATACTTATTTTAACGGACAGTATGCCGCAATTAATACCGCATCGTTAATCATCAAGGCGATAAATAACGGCACTAACATTGCAGGTGGTGCAGGTAATGCCAGGGTTAAGGCATATTGTAGATTTATTCAGGGTGTTGGCTATGCAAATTTGGCTTTAACATTCGATCGTGCATTTATTGTTGATGAAGCATCAACGGTTGAAGGTAAATTAAGTAGCGCTGTTCCATATACAGCTGTTGCAACGGCTGCCTTGAAATATCTTGATGAAGCCATTGCGCTTTCTGCAGCAAATTCATTTACCATCCCTCAAGCTTGGTTAGGAAGTGATGCCGATTATTCTAGTGCCAAACTTGCTCAACTGTGTAATACATATGCGGCATCTTTATTGGCTTACCTTCCAAGAAACAAAGCACAAAATGCTGCTGTAAACTGGGCAAAAGTTAAAACTTATGCCGATGCTGGGATTACAACAGATTTTAATGTTGTGTTGGATGATAACATCTGGTATGATTATTCTGCATATTACTTAGGTGCTGGTAACTCCACTTGGGGACGTACTGATATGTATGTTGTACACATGATGGATTCTGCTCAACCGGCACATTGGGATGATTCGGCAACTTTTCCGGCACCTCCAGCTTCGGTTAATCCTCAGGATAAAAGACTTCTTAGCGATTTTACCTACCTATCTTCAAATAGCTTTATAGCCGCAAGGGGTTATTACCATTTTTCTAATTACAGAAACAAGCGGTACGATTTTATTTACGCTTCTACATTTACAGGAATTAAGCCTGAAATTATGAAAGCCGAAAACGATTTGCTAAAAGCCGAAGCCAGATTGTATTTAAATGATTTAGCTGGGGCACAAACTATAATTAATGCCGGTACAAGGGTAACAAGAGGACAAATGACACCTGCAGCGGCAACTACAGCGGCTTTGGTTGATGCGATCCATCATGAACGTTGTATTGAATTGATTTTTACAGGTGCAAATATTGCATTCTATGAAATGAGAAAATTGGATTTATTACAAAAAGGTACACCTCTCCAAATGCCAATACCTGCTAAGGTTATGGAGAATTTAGGTGAATCTGCACCATTTTATACTTTTGGTACAACAGCGAAAGCTGATGGAATAGGGACTTCTAACGCAGGTTGGAGATAATGGGTAGTTAATTTTGAAGGGGGGGATTGTAGACCCTCCCTTTTTTTTAATTGTGTAAGATTTTTAAATGCAAAAAGGGCTAATCAAACGATTAGCCCTTTTTTCTATTTAATTAGATGTTTAATTTGAACAAGCTCATGCTCTTCAAGGTATCGCCATCTTCCTCTTGGTAAATCCTTTTTAGTTAAATTGCCATAAACTACACGGTCAAGTTTTTCTACTGTATAACCTAAGTGTTCGAAAATACGGCGAACAATTCTGTTTTTACCGCTATGGATCTGAATACCGATTTCTTTTTTCGTTCCGCCAGCAACATAAGAAATGTTATCAGGTTTGATCAGTCCATCTTCCAGCTCCAAACCAAAAGCAATTTTATTTAAATCGCCTTGTGATAAAGATTTGTCTAATTCGATATTGTAAATTTTGGTAATTCCATTTTTTGGATGCGATAATTTATCGGCTAAATCACCATCATTGGTCATCAATAGTAAGCCTGTAGTATTACGATCTAAACGACCAACAGGGTAAATGCGTTCACGGCTAGCTTTATCAACCAATTGCATAACCGTACGGCGTTCCTGTGGATCATCCGTTGTGGTGATGTAATCTTTTGGTTTGTTTAATAGAACGTAAACTTTTTTCTCGCGTTTAAGTAATTCGCCGTTATAACGAACTAGGTCTTTCGATGGATCAACCTTGTGCCCTAATTCCGTAATGGCTTCGCCATTTACGGTAATAATACCTGCGGCAATAAGTTCATCGGCCTTACGGCGAGAACAAATTCCTGCGTTAGAAATATATCTGTTTAGGCGGATTAAGCCTTTGTCTTCGTTTGTATTTCTACGGCCTTGAGCAATTACGGTTCTCTCCGGACGATTGAACTCTGTATCTCTTGGCTGGCTTTCTTCACGACTTCTAAATGGTCTGCTATCTGCGCCTTCTCTTGGTTTTACATCTCTTGAACTTCCAGCGCTTGGCTTAAAGTCGTCTGATTTGCCACCTCTTGATTTGAAATCTTTGTAGCCACCTTCTCTCGGTTTAAAATTTCTCGAATCTCCATCCTTAGATTTAAAATCGCGTTCGCCTGTTCTTGGCTTATAATCTCTTGCTCCACCTTCTCTCGGTTTAAAATCTCTATCTCCTGTTCTTGGTTTGTAATCTCTAGATCCGCCTTCTCTTGATTTAAAATCTCTATCTCCTGTTCTTGGTTTAAAATCACGGTCGCCACCTTTAGCATCTCTAGATTTGAAATCTCTGTCGCCAGTTCTAGGTTTGTAATCTCTAGATCCACCTTCTCTTGGCTTGTAACTGCGTTCTTCTGATTTTGAGTTTGAATCTCTTGATTTGAATTCACGATCTCCGAACTTAAATCCTTTCGGTTCCTCATCTTTCGATTTAAAGTCGCGTCCGCCTGTTCTTGGTCTGGAGTCTTTTCTATCTCCGAAAGATTTGGATTTGAAATCTTTATTATCTGAGCTTCTAGGTCTGAAGCCCTCTTTCGAGTCGGATGATTTTTTGAATTTACTGTCTCTATCTTCTGATCTTTTTCTATCAGACCCAGCAGCATTACTTCTGCCTTCCGTTTTCCGGCTGCCTGGTTTGGACTTGTCATCCCGACTGTTCCTATTGTTTTTATTTATCATGATACGCTTTTAACCACATCCTAAAATGCGGGTTGCAAATTTAGGCAAAATTGATGAACAATACAATTTTATAGAGCGTAAAAATTTGATCAAAAAATAGCCTCTAAAATAGAAAAATTGACGCAGAAATCAAAATTTAAAATCCACGTTTAAAGCACTTTAGAGCCCGATTTTTGGGGCTAAATTTGTAACTATTTGATAATGTGGTTATTATTTTTTAGCTTTGCCCACGTTTTTATATAAGTTCACCAAAAAAAGGAGGAAGATGTTAAAGAAACACATAGTACCATTTGTAGTAATGGCAGCATTATTTATGATGGCAAAAGTGTTCGCTTACCAAATGCCCTTAGCACAAAAAAGTCTTTTAAAAGAAGAAAAATTAAACACTACAATACCCCCAACTGAAACCCGAATTGAAGAACCTGTTTCTTTAATGGCTCAGTTAAATTTTGCAAAAGAAACTCTGCCATTGGGCGATAAAAGAGTAGAGCGCAAAATGAAAAAAATCCTTGCAGCACATTCTTATGATAACCTGCAAACACATCGTTTACATAGAAGAGCAGCAGAATGGTTTCCGATTATCGAACCTATTTTGGCCGCTTATGGTATTCCAAACGATTTTAAATACGTTGCATTAGTAGAATCGGGTATGCAGGGCGGAGTTTCTCCAAAAGGCGCAGCCGGAATTTGGCAATTTATGCCGGGTACAGCTCGTATGTATGGATTAAAAGTAAACGGCGGAACAGATGAGCGCTACAATTTGCGCAAATCTACTATCGCAGCTTGCAAGTACATTAAAGAAATGTATAAGGGCTTAGAAAGCTGGACATTGGTTGCTGCGGCATATAATGTTGGCGATGGGCGCCTTCGCAAGCAAATCAATAATCAAAATCAGGATAATTATTATAAAATGAAGCTGAACCGTGAAACTGGTGGCTACGTTTATAAGTTAATTTCCATGAAACAGATTATGGAGCACCCTGTACGTTACGGTTATGATAAACCGAAACAATTATTGGCTTATAACGCTGAATAATAATTAAATAAAGACAAGCATTTGGTAAGGCGTTCCGAGATAATCGGAACGCTTTTTTTTGTAGATGATTACACAGTTGATAAGATTTTACAGATGTATGGGTTGGCCACTGACTCACGGATTTTACTTTATATTATGCATACTTCGTACTTTCGAATTCGGACTTCTCACTACTGTCTTCGGACTTTTTTCCCTTTCTTTGCAATATGTTCAAATTGCGAATCGATAAAATAATTAATCAGCCAGGGGATAACATCACTCTTCAATTTAAAGAAATTGGAGTGCCTTATCCAAAATATTTGGCTGGTCAATTTGTTTCGTTGGTTTTCGAAGGCAAGCACAAAGAAATAAGAAGATCCTATTCTTTTAATAGTTCGCCCGATGTTGATGAACCTTTGGCGATAACTGTTAAGCGTGTAGAAAATGGCGAAATTTCTAGATTTCTTCATCATAAAACTGCAGCAGGGGATGTGCTTCTTGCGCAAGAACCGCAAGGATTGTTCAGTTATCTTCCTGATGAAAACCTGGAAAGAGATCTATTTCTTTTTGCTGCCGGAGTAGGGATAACACCTCTGTTTTCGATTATGAAAACGGCCTTAGTTCGTGAAAAAGACTCGTTGATTACATTAATATATAGTAACCGCTCAAAAGAAGATGCTTTGTTTTATGATGAACTGATTGAGTGGCAAACACAATATCCCGATCGCCTAAAAATTGTTTGGGTTTTTAGCAATAGTAAAAACTTAATAACGGCAAGGCTGAATAAGTTTTATATTGAAAAACTGTTGAAGGAACATTTGAAATTTAATCGTAAGGATGCTCTTTTCTATACCTGCGGGCCAATCATTTATATGGATCTTTGCAGGATTACCCTGCTCGGTATGGGCTTTGATATGAAGCAGATTAAAAGAGAAACCTTTGTTTTGCCAGAAGATGAGGTTGATGAAGATGACAGTTCCGAAAAAGTAGTGGATAAAAACACCTATTCTGTTGTGTTAAATTTTAAGGGAGAAATTCATAATCTAGAAATCCCGTGGCCTAAAAGAATTTTAGATGTTGCACTTGAGCATAAAATTAAACTTCCGTATAGTTGCCGTGGAGGTGTTTGCAGTACATGCGTAGCCAATTGCACAAAAGGTGGCGTTCGAATGGATTATAATGAGGTGCTAACCGATGATGAGATTGAAACAGGCAGGGTTTTAGTTTGTACAGGCCATCCAACAGAGAATGGAACGACGATAGAATGGTAATTAAAAATAGGCAAAACCCAAGCCTTAATAGTGCCCCTGCCTTGCCTATCTATAAATTAAGTTTTGAAATTTTAACTTAATCAATTCTGTTAGAAATTATTTTTGCACCTCATCGAAGTTGATCATCCAGTTAATGCCGAATTTATCGGTGAACATTCCAAAATAAGCACCCCAAAAAGTATTGTCCATTGGCATGCTTACAGTTCCGCCCGCTGATAAGCCATTAAAAAGTTTATCTGCCTCTTCAGCACTATCAGTATTAATCGAGATTGAAAAATTATTACCGATAACCGTGCTATGACCGAAAGCTTCTGAACTATCGCTTCCCATAAGTATAGTTTCTTTGCTTATTGGAAGGGACACATGCATAATTTTTTCGCCTTCTTCTGCTGAAATAGGGGCGCAGTTTTCTGCAGTGGGCATATCTTTAAATTTTCCAATGTAAAGATACTCTCCGCCAAAAACAGATTTGTAGAATGTAAATGCCTCTTCGCAATTACCTTGAAAGGTTAGGTAAGGATTAACTGTTGCCATAATTTTAATTTTTTGTTGTTTAACTTAAAATAGTGGTGTACTGAAAATGGAATGTGATGGCTAGAGATTTTTAGGATGCTACATCAATGAAGAGCAATACAAATCTATAACAAATACCTACAAAGGCAAAGCGCTGTTAAAAAATATAAACTGAGCAAAGATCCTCAATCTAAACTCAAATTAAATTTCTTTCGTTTCTATACTTGGTTTAATAAACTTTATCGAAAAGTACATCATGTTAAGTAAAACGCCCATCAATACCGTCATTCCCCAGGTTCTTGGATGGCTTGAGGGATTTACGAATCGATCAAAAATATCGCCGGCCAATCCGAGCGGATTGCTGATAATATCCCAGCTGTTCCATCTTAAATATCTTCCTAAATAAATTCCAAAACTTGATAAAAATAAAAATGAAACAACTAGGGAATTAACCCATTTTTTATTTAAACGGCTAGATAAAAGCTTCTCAATATCCATCAAACTAATAAAACCATAAACTAATCCTGTCCAGGCAAATGATAGAATCTGGATAAGATCAAACCAAATTGGGACCGAGCCGTGTAATCTTAAATGAAATAAATCGGTAAGAATGTATGGGGAATTCGGGAAAAATAAAATCCAAGATATTATTAAGATAATCAAAGAAAATTTCTTGTTTAAATTATTTAATACCATAAAGGAGCTAATCACCCATGGTATGAAAGCCAAAAACAAATTCCAGTTTAAGAATAAGAAAACTTTAGTGTCGGTAATAAAGTATCGGGCGATCGATATAAATAGACAAAATAAGGACATTGCAATTAAAAGCACTGTGATGTTTAGCCTGCCTAGATTTTTGAGTTTGTTAATCATAATGGATGGTTTTGCTTATGATAAATATAGAAATGTTTAAGCACAAAATCGCGGCTCTAAATTTTCTCCAAAAACATAAAACCGTTATCAGTCAATCAACGTTAATGTTAGCATGAAGAAATTTCTATCATTCCTATTTTTTGCAATCCTTTCGTTTACTGTTTTTGCGCAAAATAATCCAGATTCTCTCGCTAAAAAAAGAGAATTTGCAAATAAGGAATACATCAGTCTTTACAAAGAAAATTCAGATTTGGCTTATACTGCTCCCGCTGGAGAAATCGGTGCCCCATCAAAATATGTAATCAATGGAAGATTGACCACAACCTATATGTTATTGGGCACTTATAAATCGCCGATTGCTTTTTCCATCATTCCCGATTTTACGGTCCGCGTTCGGAATGAATTTTCAGCAGGTGTACGCACGCCAAGCTATAGGCTGGGTTTTGCTGCATATGCAAGGTTAAATACGAATCCAGAAAATTATAAATATGGGGAGTTGGCTTTTACGCATCATTCTAATGGGCAAGATCAGAATGCGATAAATGATGATGGATCGATTAATACCTTAACCGGAAACTTCAACGCCAATTATTTAACGGCGTCTTACCGCTTTGGCCATTTAACACCAACCCATCCTGATGAAAGTTATTATTCATTTAACCACCGTGTAGGGTTGCAATGGTTTAAGTTTTTTAGATATGAACCAGCGCTCGATATGGGTTTTGGCTTTACAAGAGTATTGTATAATTTCTCTTGGAGGAAATATGACGAAATTGAAAAAAACGCACGAAATAAACCAAAAGTTAAAACCGAAAAAGAAACGTGGCGTTTAAATACAGAGCTTTCTTATGCGGTAAATAAAATCCCATCAAAAAATTTTGTAAATATTGGTAAAAGGTTAAATGCGGAAATCAATTTTAATTACAGCTTTCCATTTATGAATAATGTGTTTTTAATGGCAGCGGTTGGCTATTATGGGGAGGATAATTACAATATCTATTTTCAGGATCATTATGGATATATGCGTTTCGGATTTTCTTCAGGTTTCCTTAGAAATAGAAGCCGACATTATGACAATTAATCCTTAATACAGATTGAATTACACTTTCTTTTTGATAAAATTTTTAGCATTTTTGCAGATTGGAATTCGGGCTTGTTTTTCGCCAAAATTCCATCCAATTTTCAATAAAATATGAGCAACAAATCTATCGACCTTGGCGAGCAGAAAGAAGTAGAAGTTTACGGAGCAAGGGTACATAATTTAAAAAATATTGATGTAAGTTTTCCGCGAAACCAGCTGGTTGTAATAACGGGTTTAAGTGGTAGCGGGAAATCATCTTTAGCTTTCGATACCATTTACGCTGAAGGGCAACGCCGCTATATGGAAACGTTTAGTGCGTACAGTCGCCAGTTTATGGGCGGTATGGAGCGTCCTGATGTGGATAAGGTTTCGGGTTTGAGTCCGGTTATTGCCATTGAGCAAAAAACCACCAGCAAAAACCCACGCTCTACAGTTGGTACCATTACCGAAATTTACGATTTTATGCGTTTGCTTTATGCTCGTGTTGCTGATGCTTATTCGTACAATACAGGCGAGAAAATGGAGCGGATGAGTGAAGATCAGATTCTTCAAAATATCTTTAACAAATTTGACGGTTTGGCGGTAAATATTCTTGCACCTGTTGTTAAGGGTAGAAAAGGGCATTATCGCGAATTGTTTGAGCAGATTCGCAAGCAAGGTTATGTAAAGGTTCGTATAGACGGAGAAATTAAGGATATAACCGCCAAAATGCAGGTAGATCGTTATAAAATCCATGATATTGAAGTAGTTATCGATCGTTTAATTGTTGATGGTAAGGATAAAAAACGTCTTTTAGATTCCGTGCAAACGGCCATGAAAATGGGTAAGGGCGTGATCAAAATTAGCGATAAGGACAATAACGTTGCGCATTTCAGTAAGTTTTTAATGTGCCCAACTACAGGGATTTCTTACGATGAACCACAGCCCAATAGCTTTTCGTTCAATTCGCCTTATGGTGCCTGCGAACGTTGCGATGGTTTGGGGTATATTTTCGTGGTCGATAAGGAATCGGTAATGCCGAATCCAAAACTGAGCATCTTAAATGGCGGTTTGGCTCCACTTGGCGAATACCGAGATACCTGGATGTTCCAGGTGTTAAAAGCCCTGGCCAAAAAATACAGTTTCTCTCTATCAACTCCGATTGAAAAGTTAAGCGATGAGGTAATCGATATTATCTTAAATGGCGCTCAGGATTTGATCAAGGTTGAGGTTGAATACAATAAATGGAACGTTCAGAATTACAACATCACTTTTGATGGTATCATTAAAATGCTGGAAGAGCAGAACGAAAAAAGGTCGGAAAGTGCGGTTGATGATATGGAGGCTTTTAGGAAATTGAAAACCTGTCCCGAATGCCACGGTGCCAGGCTGAAAAAGGAAAGTCTGCATTTTAAGGTTGATGGAAAAAATATTTTCGATTTAGCCTCAATGGACATTACCAATCTTCATACCTGGTTTGAGCATGTTGATGAGCGGCTTTCTGATCGCCAGAATATTATTGCAAAAGAAATTTTAAAAGAAATAAATGCCAGGATCGGCTTCTTAACGGATGTTGGTTTAACTTATTTAACCTTAGATCGAACCGCTCGAACACTTTCTGGTGGCGAGGCGCAAAGGATTCGTTTGGCTACGCAAATTGGTTCGCAATTGATGAATGTAATGTACATTCTTGATGAACCAAGTATTGGTTTGCATCAACGCGATAACGAAAGATTGATTAACGCCTTGAAAAATCTTCGTGATTTAGGCAATACCGTTTTGGTTGTGGAGCACGATAAGGATATGATTTTAGAGGCCGACTGGGTAATTGATGTTGGTCCGGGAGCAGGTATTCACGGCGGACAAATTGTTGCCGAGGGAACTGCAAGCCATATTCTGAAGTCGAATACCTTAACAGCGGATTATTTAAATGGAAAGAAAAGTATCGAAACCCCGAAGGTTCGTAGAAAAGGGAATGGACATAAACTATCCATCACCAAAGCTACAGGACATAATTTAAAGGATGTTTCCGTTGATTTTCCATTAGGTAAATTTATTGCTGTTACCGGTGTTTCAGGTTCTGGAAAATCTAGTTTAATTACCGAAACGCTATATCCAATTCTAAATCATCATTTCTTTAGGGCGAAGAAAACACCTTTACCTTACGAAAAGATTAGTGGGTTGAAAGAGATTGATAAAGTGATCGAGATTGATCAGGCACCAATTGGGAGAACACCGAGATCGAACCCATCAACATACACTGGCGTTTTCTCTGATATTCGAAACCTTTTTGTTCAATTGCCAGAGGCGAAAATCCGTGGATACAAACCCGGTCGTTTTTCTTTCAATGTAAAAGGCGGAAGATGCGAAACTTGCCAAGGTGGTGGAATGAAGGTAATTGAGATGAATTTCTTGCCCGATGTCCAGGTACGTTGCGAAGAATGTGGTGGCAAAAGATACAATCGTGAAACTTTGGAAGTTCGTTTCCGTGGAAAATCAATTAGTGATGTTTTGGATATGAGCATTGAAGATGCTTGCGATTTCTTTGAGAACATTCCAATCATCTATCGTAAAATTAAAACCTTAAAAGATGTTGGTTTAGGTTACATCACTTTGGGGCAATCTTCGGTAACTCTATCAGGTGGCGAGGCTCAACGTGTTAAACTGGCTACAGAACTTTCGAAAAAAGATACAGGAAAAACCTTTTATATTTTAGATGAACCCACCACTGGGCTTCACTTTGAAGATATTAATGTGTTGTTGGGCGTACTGCAGGAATTGGTTGATAAAGGCAATACCATCTTGGTCATCGAACATAATTTAGATGTGGTTAAGGTTGCCGATTGGGTAATCGATTTGGGAGAAGAAGGTGGCGCAGGCGGAGGAAGAATTCTTTTTGAAGGTACACCCGAAGGTTTGATTCAGAATCCAATTAGTTTAACCGGAAAATTTTTGAAAAAGGAAATGGCTTTAGAGTCTGAGGTTGGAAGTCTGAAGACCGAAGTTAAAAAGCCGAAAAAAGCAAAAACCGAAAAGAAATAGTAGGCTATCGTCATTGCGAGGCACAAAGCAATCTAATTTGATAGAAAGATTGCTTTATGCCTGGCAATCATGGCAAGTTAATAGAGTTCCATTTTCCATCACCAATCTTACATCACAACCCATGTTATTCACCGATACCCATACCCATTTATATTACGAGCAAGACGCCGAAAAGCAAGCGCTGTTAATGGAGCGTTGTTTTGAAAATGATATAAATCGTTTGTTTTTGCCAAATGTAGACGTAAAATCAATCGCAATGATTGATGATTTGGTGGCTAAGTATCCAGAGAATTGTTTTGCAATGGCAGGCTTGCATCCTTGCGATGTTAAGGAAGATTACCTGTCGAATTTGGATGAAATTTATAAAAGCATTTCTGGAAGAAAAATCTATGCGATTGGAGAAATCGGAATAGATTTATATTGGGATAAAACCACCTTGGCCATTCAGCAGGATGCTTTTCGAAAACAAATTGCTTGGGCGAAAGATTTAGGTTTACCAATTGTAATCCATTGTCGCGAGGCTTTTGATGAAGTTTTCGACTTGTTAGAAAGCGAACGCGACGAAAAACTGAGGGGTATTTTTCATTGCTTTACCGGAAATGTTGCTCAAGCCAAACAAGCGATCGATCTTAATTTCTATCTTGGAATTGGTGGGGTAGTTACCTACAAAAAAGCGGGCTTAGATGCAGTCCTTTCCGAAATTCCATTAGCCCATTTAGTATTAGAAACCGATTCACCATATTTAGCGCCCGTTCCGTTTAGAGGTAAACCTAACGAAAGCAGTTACCTCATTTACATTGCTCAAAAACTGGCAGATATTTACAATGTGTCTGTAGAAGAAATTGCAAATGTAACTACTGAAAATTCTAAAAAGGTTTTTGGGATCTAACACTTTTCACCTCGGCAGTTCATCAACAACGAACCCCAATCTTCCTATCTTTGTGTTAAAACCTCCTCAAATTACAAATCTTTTGCGTTCTTTTGCGGTGAGCAACCTTTACCAACCAAATGACCAAGATTTTAATAATTTATACCGGTGGCACCATCGGTATGGTTAACGATCCCAGTAATGGGATGTTAGTTCCTTTCGACTTCGAGCAGATTAAAGAAAACGTTCCAGAGCTGGCCCGTTTAGATTATCACTTAGATGTGCATTCCTTTAATCCGGTTTTGGATTCTTCTAACATGGATCCAGAGATTTGGAAAACTTTAGCAGAGCTGGTGTACAATAAGTACGATCTTTATGATGGTTTTGTAATCCTCCACGGTTCAGATACAATGGCTTTCACGGCATCAGCATTGAGCTTTATGCTGGAAAATCTCGATAAACCAGTGGTGCTAACAGGTTCTCAATTGCCCATTGGTGAAATTAGAACCGATGCAAAGGAAAATCTGATTACTGCACTGGAAATCGCTGCAACCAAAGAAGATGGCAAAGCTTTGTTTCCAGAAGTATGCATTTATTTTGATGCCCAGCTGTTTAGAGGAAATCGTTCTATTAAATACAATAGCGAAAAGTTCGAAGCCTTCCGTTCGCCAAATTATCCGGTATTGGCCGAAGCGGGTGTTCACCTTCAGTTTCATAGAAATTATATTCTTAAACCTACGGCAGGTAAATTAACCATTCATACCAACTTCAATTCTAACATTGGCGTACTTAAATTATATCCCGGAATTACACCACAGGCGGTACAGGCTATAACCGATTCGAAAGTTGATGCCATAATTTTGGAAACTTTTGGTTCGGGAAATACCACGACTGCACAATGGTTTTTGGACAGTTTGAGGGAAGCAATTCTCAATGGGAAAATCATTATCGATATCTCTCAATGTAAAAAAGGATCGGTTCAGTTAGGGCGTTATGAAACCAGTAGAGAACTCCAAAAAATGGGTGTTTTAAGTGGTTATGATTTGACTTTTGAAGCAACCGTAACCAAATTGATGTTTGTAATGGGCTTAGGTTTAAGCAATGAAGAAAATCGCCAGCTCATGGAAGAATCGCTTCGTGGAGAACTTACAAAAGATTAAAATGTTTAAGAAACTCGGCAAGTTTTTAAAACCTGCTGGGTTTGAAATTGAATATTTCTCATTTTAATGAATCCCGATATAAAGTAAAACTTCTGCAATTATGACCTTCATCATTTCGGTTATTCGTATTTAGCTCTATTTTTGTTAAACATATTCGTCATGCCCCAAGGAGGTTCCTTTGGAACGGAACTTGATTCAGCATCTATTTAATAAGGCCCTGAAATAAATTCAGGGTGACGAACAAAGAAAATCATGAAAATAGAACAAATATATACAGGTTGTTTAGCAGAAGCTGCGTATTATATAGAAAGTAATGGCGAAGCGGCAATTATAGATCCTCTTAGAGAAGTTTCTACTTATTTAAAAAAAGCAGAAAAGGCCGGAGCTGTAATTAAATATATTTTCGAAACTCATTTTCATGCTGATTTTGTTTCTGGTCATGTAGACTTAGCCGAGAAATCTGGAGCTGAAATTATTTATGGTCCAACGGCTAAAACAGAATTTAAATCACACATTGCTAAAGATGGTGAACAATTTAAAATTGGAAAGGTAACCATAACCGCACTTCACACACCTGGTCATACCTTAGAATCTACAACCTATTTGTTAACCGATGAAAATGGCAAGGATCACTGCATTTTTAGTGGAGATACACTTTTTATTGGCGATGTTGGCCGTCCGGATTTAGCCCAAAAGGGAAATTTAACAATGGAAGATTTAGCCGGAATGCTTTACGATTCATTGAATGATAAAATAAAGCCTTTGGCAAACGATGTAATTGTTTACCCTGCACATGGTGCGGGTTCTGCATGTGGTAAAAGTATGAGTAAAGAAACTTTCGATACTTTAGGTCATCAAAAAGAAGTGAATTATGCTCTTAAGGCCGAAACCAAAGAACAATTTATTGCAGAGGTTACAGATGGGATTCTGCCTCCGCCACAATATTTTGCTAAGAATGCCGCAATAAATAAAGGCGGTATAGAAAGCATTGAAGAGGTTTACGAAAAAGGCTTAAATGCTTTAACTCCTCAAGCTTTTGAAGATACGGCGAACCAAACTGGAGCAATTATGCTAGATACCCGTGATCCACAGGTTTTTGCAAAAGGATTTATTCCGAATTCAATAAACATTGGATTAAATGGACAGTTTGCCCCATGGGTTGGAGCCTTAATTACAGATTTACAACAACCCATTTTGCTAATTACCGATGAGGGTAAGGAAGAAGAAACCATTACCCGATTAACCCGTGTTGGTTACGATAGTACAATCGGCTATTTGGACGGTGGCTTCGAAAGGTGGACAGATGCAGGAAAAGAAATTGATACCATTGAATCTATTTCTGCCGATGTTTTTGAAGCAATTGCAAACGATTCGGAAATTATTGCACTTGATGTCCGTAAACCTGGAGAATACGAATCAGAGCATTTGGATTTTACCTTAAGTCGCCCATTAGATTTTATTAACGAATGGACAGGGGAGATCAATCCAAAATCAACTTATTATATTCATTGTGCAGGCGGTTATCGCTCTATGATTGCGGCATCAATTTTAAAATCCCGGGGTGTAGAAAACGTAATTGATATTGCTGGTGGGTATGGTGCAATTAAAAATACAGGTTTAAAAAGAACCGACTTCGCTTGCCCAAGTAAAGCGATGAAAGTTTAAATAATTTAACCACCTGAGAAACCTTAGAAAATCTTAGGCTACGTTCATTAAAGCATTATTAAAATAACTTAGGTGATCTTAGATGTCCAAGGTGGTGAATATTTACCTCTTAAGTTATTAAATATTTTTAGAATGCCTCAGAAAGAAAATCATTACGATGTCTTAATAATCGGTGCTGGCCCAATCGGCATGGCTTGTGCAATTGAAGCACAGAAAGCCAATCTCTCTTATGTTATCATAGAAAAAGGCGCATTGGTTAATAGCTTATTCAATTATCCAGTGTTTATGACTTTCTTTTCTACATCTCAAAAACTCGAAATTGGTGGCGTGCCCTTTGTAACCATAAGCCCAAAACCAAATCGGAATGAAGCTGTAGAGTATTATCGTCGCGTTGCAGAAAAGTTTAATTTAAATATTCATCTATTCGAAAGTGTTAATCAGGTTGTAAAAAAAGACGATGATATTTTTGAAATCTCAACTTCAAAAACCAGCTATACGGCCAATAACGTTATTGTTTCTACAGGTTTTTATGATGTTCCGCTATTGATGAATATTCCGGGAGAAGATTTGCCAAAAGTTACACATTATTACAAAGATCCACATTTATATGCATTTCAAAATGTAGTGGTGGTTGGCGCAAATAATTCGGGCGTAGATGCTGCTCTAGAAACTTACAGAAAAGGCGCAAATGTAACCATGGTAGTACGAAGTGGAGATCTTGGTCCGCATGTAAAATATTGGGTGCGACCGGATATTCAGAATAGAATCAAGGAAGGAGAAGTTAAAGCACTTTTCAATGCTGAATTGATTGAAATCAGAGCTGGAGAAGTTGATGTTAAAACACCTGAGGGAATCGTTACCATACCAAACGATTTCGTTATCGCCATGACGGGCTACCAACCCGATTTTTCGATGCTTAGAAAATTTGGAATTGAATTGCCTAAAAGTCTTTGCCCTGTTTACAACGAAGAAACCATGGAAACCAATGTTGAAGGTTTATATCTCGCCGGGGTAGTTTGCGGTGGACTAGATACGCACAAGCTTTTTATCGAAAACTCTAGAGTGCATGCCGAGATGATTGTTAAGAATATTCTAAATTAATCAACTTGCTAAGTTTCTTAAGGTGTTGTTAGGACAGAACTTCGTTAGTTTGATAAGTAATTTGCATTGACTTATAAATCTTTATTTCTTTTTTTGATAAAGAATACCAAAGCCTTTGTAAATACTATTATGTAGAATAGTTAAATGACTTTCATCCGGTAGAGGCAAAAAATCCAATTTTAAATTTGTGCGCTGTTTTAAAATTTCTGCAAGTTTTCTTGTATCACCTTCCATTACTTTTCCTTCTGTGCCAACCGAAAGATAAACTCTCGGGTTTGTTTTGGTCTGTTGTTCTAAATATTTGGGAGCTTCGCCTAAAAGCGATTCATTATTCCACCACAAACTTGGGCTAATAATCATATAATTGTTAAAGAGTTGTGGTTTTTTTAATAAAATTTCTGTTGCCAATAAACCACCCAGCGATTGCCCAATTATGGTTTTACTTTCGTTGGTTTTATAATTATTTTGGATAAAGGGCTGGAGTTCTTTTTCTATAAACGAAATAAATTTCTCAGATTTTCCCGTAGTCGGGTAATCTTTTAAATCTTCTTTAATAGTTGTCGGGAAAGTGAAATCTCTTTTGCGATCTACATTTGCAATGCCCACAACTATCGATTTTGGCATGGTTTCAATCATCGTTAAAAACTGAACCAAACCAACAATATGAATAAAATCCTCATTCGCAGAGCCATCCAAAAGATAAATTACTGGATATGTTTTCGCAGAATCTGCAGTATAACCCTCTGGCAGATAAATATTCAATGTTCGGCTTTCTTTTAAAACAGAAGATTGTATTTTTTCAATTTTTCCTAATGTAAAAGGCTGTTGTGCAAATAAGTTAAAACTGATGATAAGAAAGCAAAGGGAGCAAAAATATTTCATTTATAAAGAGTATGTAAATAATGATCTGAAAAATTAACTGAGCGTTTTTAATGGTTATGAATATTTTCCTTCAAAACATTTCCTACAAAACTATCGATAGAAGTTTCAACGCTTGGTAAATCTTTTGAAGTAATGTAAGATCCCAAAACATGGTTTCCGCCATTTGGAATGGCTATTTTTTGTTTTAAATCTATTGGAGTTCCCAGCTGATTAAACATTTTGAGCATAGCATCAACCCGAACAACTGGATCCTGTTCGAGTTCATTTTTATAAAAGTACAGCATTAAAACGGGTTGCTTTACTTTTTCAAAGGTGCTTTTTAACATGGTGCTCTCTATAAACTCCTGCAGTTCTACAAGCGATTCTAAGCGATAATTGGTGTACCAATATTTTTTATATTCTTCAGTTCTGCCGTCAACTTTACGCTCATCACCGCCCACAACTTTTCTGGCAATTTGCAATCCCCACGGATCGTTCAGCAACCAGGCATTTTTATCATTGATTGCTACATTTGGCGATAATAAAATTAAGCTGTTGATCTCGGGATACGTTGCAGCCAACTTTAGGGCAACGGTTCCACCGGTAGAAGTGCCGACCAAAATTACCTTTTTGCCTAATTTTTTTCCAATAGCGTAAGCTTGCTTGCTCGTTTCCCAAAGTTTGTCAGCCGTAAAATATTGCATCGGCGAAATGGTGTCAATTCCATGATCAGCCAAACGGGCTAAATATAAATTGGCATTAAGTTTTTTAGCTAGGTTTAAATGGATGGGATTTCCTTCCATTTTTGATGCAGAAAAGCCATGTAAATAAACAATTGCATATTCAGTTTGCCGGTGGGTAGAATCTGCCCAGATAATTTCAGCTTCATTGCCTGGTTTTAGCTTATGCGCACTTTCTATTGTTTGAACATAATTATCTAGGTCCTTTAAATCTGGAACCTTGCTCGGTTCTTCGCTGTAAAGTGGTTTTTTTGGCTTGGGTCCGGCCAAATAAACCCCGATAATTAAAACAGAAAGGCCAATTAAGATTTTATAGCGTTTTTTCAATGCAATGTTTTTATTAAATGTAAAGTTTTATAGGAATTTAACCTAAGTTTGCAATCAATTTTTTTTCCAATAATGCCGGGAATCGAACAAATAAAAAAACCTATAGCAACTGACATTAAAGCGTTTGAAAAAACCTTTAAAGAATCTATGCACAGCGATGCACCACTGCTCGATCGGATTACACATTATATCGTTAAACAAAAAGGAAAACAAATGCGCCCCATGTTTGTGTTTTTTGCAGCAAAACTGTGCGGTGGCATTACCGAGTCTACCCATCGCGGGGCAGCTTTGGTAGAACTTTTACATACGGCTACTTTGGTGCACGATGATGTGGTGGATAACGCTTATGAGCGCCGTGGTTTTTTCTCCATTAATGCGCTTTGGAAAAATAAAATTGCCGTTTTGGTAGGCGATTATCTTTTAGCCAAAGGTTTACTGCTTTCGGTAAACAATAACGAGCACCGTTTGTTACAAATTGTATCAGAAGCAGTTAAACAGATGAGTGAGGGCGAACTTTTGCAGATTGAAAAAGTTAGGCGGATGGATATTTCCGAAGAACTTTATTTCGATGTAATTAGGCAGAAAACAGCTTCTTTAATCGCATCTTGTTGCGCTGCGGGTGCGGCATCAGCCGGCGCCGACGATGCAACTATTGAAAAAATGCGTTTATTCGGAGAAAAAGTAGGTATCGCTTTTCAAATTAAAGATGATACTTTCGATTTTGGAACCGATGATGTTGGTAAACCTCTGGGCATAGATATTAAGGAGAAAAAAGTAACCCTTCCATTAATTTATGCACTTAACAAAGCCGAAAAATCTGAACGGAAAAAAATCATCAACCTGGTTAAGAACCATCAGGATGATCCGGTTAAAATTCAGCAGATAATAGATTTTGTTAACGAAAAAGAAGGTGTTTTTTACGCCAATAAAAAAATGCAGGAGTATCAAAAAGATGCCTTTGATATATTACACCAATTTGAAGCCGGAGAAGCAAGAACGGGATTAGAACAACTCGTACTCTACACTACGGAACGTAAAAAATAAATGAGTAACGAATTAATCTTCAGCATCGGATTTCTTTTATTTATTGCCCTTATTCTTGCATTAGATTTAGGTCTTTTTAGCAGGAAAGAGCATGTTGTAAGCTTAAAGCAGGCCGGCGTAATGAGTTTAATTATGGTGGCAATGGCCATCGGCTTTTACTTCATCCTAATAACCGAAGGGCAAGAACTCCACGGAATTAAAGATTTTGCGCATCTAAAAGAAATCGTAGATAGGCATCAGCACAACATTAGCCTTTTACCAAATAATTTTCAAGAGAGCTTAATGCTCTACAAGCAAAACCTTGGCCTCGAATTTCTTACCGGCTATGTTATAGAATATGCACTTTCTGTAGATAACATTTTTGTAATCGTTTTAATTTTCTCCGCATTCGCTGTCGAAGAAAAGTACTATCACCGTGTATTATTCTGGGGTATTTTGGGCGCAATTGTTATGCGATTCATCTTCATTTTTGTTGGCGCCGCCTTAATTGCAAAGTTTGCCTGGATTCTTTATTTATTTGGTGCTTTTCTGGTTTTTACCGGAATAAGGATGTTTTTTAGTAAGGAAGGCGATGATAAGATTGATCCCGAAAATCACCCTGTAGTAAAGTGGGCATCAAAAATATTCTCCATACATCCTAAATACGAAGGCAAGCACTTCTTTGTAAAAATTAATGCCAAACGGATGGTTACACCGCTGTTTTTGGTTCTGTTAATTGTAGAATTTACCGATCTACTTTTTGCAGTGGATTCCATCCCCGCAATTTTTGCAGTAACCAAAGATCCATATATCGTCTTTTTCTCCAATATTTTTGCCATTATGGGCTTGCGTTCCATGTTTTTTTTATTGGTCAACATCATCCATAAATTCCATTATTTAAAAACGGGCTTAGCTGTTTTGTTAAGTTTTATTGGCGTTAAAATGCTGGGGCATGTATATCTAGAAAAATGGGGTTTTACCACAGAACATTCCTTAATTGTAATTCTAAGCATATTGGTTATTAGTATTGTGGCATCACTCATTTTTCCCAAAAAGAAGAAACATACTCAAGCTTAGGTTTTTTGATTGTTATGTTAAGGAAACATTTTTTTAAAAAGTTTTAGAAAATCCTGGTTCTGTAATGCTTGGTTAACTGTAGTCCTGCTTTCCGTTTTACTCCATTGCATTTCGTGCTCACTACAATCAGGTTTATTTAAAAAGAATTGAAGCGCTTTTGAACCAAAAAACCTACATTTGTTCATCCCATTTATCTCTAGGCAAATTTATACATTAGGATATGTGGCAAGTATCTAAACAATTTACAATCATGAAAAATTTAATATTGGCTCTGGTTTTTGGTGTATTTGCAATTGGTGCAAGCGCACAAACAACACTTAAAAAAGCGGCATCATCAAAAGTGGTTACTAAACAAGTTGTTGATATTGCTTGTGGCGAATGTCAATTTAAAATGAAGGGTAAAGATTGTGAACTTGCAGTAAAAATTGATGGCAAGCCTTATTTCGTTGATGGTAAAAGCATCGATGATTTTGGTGATGCTCATGGCGAACACGGTTTCTGCAACGCCGTAAGCAAAGCAGAAGTAACCGGCGAAATTGTAAATAACCGCTTTAAGGCAAAGGAGATAAAGTTGTTGCCAACAAAAAAGTAGTGTCATTGCAACACTTCGTCATTTCGCTCGTGTTGGAGAACCAAGTGCTAAGCAATGACGCTAAATCTTTGAAGGTAGGTTTCACCACATCATTGCACTCCGGTAGAAATGAAGAACCAATATAAATCTGCTTTTTTTATCTCCGGGAAAATTATTCAAATTCCTTTTCCAAACCCTGCCTTAAATCAAACAAAAGCCATTGCTTATTCATAACATCCGCTTGCTTGGATTTTAACAATCTAATAAAATCCTTAACCCCGATTTCTTCATTGCCATTACCGTGAATCAAGACAATACTTCCCGCATTCGGTTGTTGACCTTTAGCCAGCCATGCATCGCTGCCAATTGGAATTAGGCCATACGCTTCAATTTTTTGAACTATTGTTTTATCGGAAACCAAACCAGGGAAACGAAAAAACACCGATGGCGTTAATCCATTTTTCAGCATCAACTTTTCATTCTCCAAAACTTCAACGTCCAAATCTGTTCCTTTGGCAAGCAAAAAATTCTCAGCCAAGGGCAAACTGTTTACTTCATGATTATAAGAATGATTAACCCAGGTAATATCCAATTCTTTTTTATCAACCAAACTTTTCAACCAATTCAGATCATCCTGATGTTTGAGCATCCATTTCCCAGAAACTGATATGGCCAATGGCGCAGGTTGTTCTATCTTTTTAAATTCATCAAAAACAGATTGAAAAATAATTCTGTCCAAACCTTTGTGCGATGGACAAAGATCTATGGTTAGGGTAATGCCTTTTTCGTTTGGAATGGCATGATCTATACCTGCATTTTGCAATTGCAGATCTTTTGCTGATGCAGCTTCCAGTGATTTCACATATACTGTGCTTTTAAAAATGGCCAATACATTTGAATATTCTAAACTATTTAAGGTGTATTTATTGGCAACTTCTATTTTAGCTTCTAAGCTGTTTGGGTTTACTAAAAGCAGATATTTCTGATTGTTACTTACAAAACTTCTTAAAGCAATCAGTTTTTCTTGATTCTGAGATGCCATAGCATAACTCACTTTATATCGCTTAATTATTTCGAAGTTTTGTGCAAAACTGCTTGATGCTAAAAGGATTATAAGAAGTAGAAATTTGTATCTCATATTGTTAAAAATAATACGAAAGTTTCAACAGTCAAAAATAATCTTATATTTGAATTAGGAAGCTAAGATATTCTATGAAAAAATCGCTCTATTTTTTCTTTTTATTGTTTCTATCTATTGGTTGTAGCGATACAGGCTCTAGCAAACCAGAATCTATTTCTTCTATCCTTTTAAAAGCTTACCAGGCAAAATCAATTTCTGATGGTGCTAATTTTTTAATTCAAAAAGGATATAAACTAACTCGTAAAATAGAAAATAAAGTATTTCCGCAAAGTTTAACCATGCTCGAATTTGAAGGTGATCGTTTGATCTCGCTAAAAGCCGTAGAAAACAATATTACCGAGCTAACCTGCCAAACCAATCAAATAGATGAAGTTGCGAGTCTAAAAGAAGATCTCATTAAGAATTTCAACTTTAAACTAGAACAAAAGAAGTTGGCTGTTAATCAAACAATTAAGACCGATTTCTATTCCAATGGTCAGATCGTTGCTAAAATTGTTACTGCAAATAATAAGGATGGAAAAGGTAGTATCAGTAGCATCAGTTTTAAGCAAAAAAATGAAATTCCTTATTTAAAATCTTTCTAATTAAGTTCAAATCCGTTATCTTTACCAAACGGCGCAATGAACAAAGAAAAAGTAAAATTATGGTTTAAGCGGGTAGGGCTAGTTGGGTTTTTATTCTTCCTGATTAAAGGGATAATTTGGCTTGTGGTGTTCTATTTTATTGGCAAAAATGTTACTTAGATCGCTTATTTGTTCACTGGTTATTGGTTCATTAGGCTTAATCTTTCTCAAAGTGTTTCAAAACCGCTTATTTAAACGTAAACAGCATATTCGCTAAGAAATTCCAAATAAAAACAATTACAATAGCAAAGAATTTAGCTACGTAAAAATTAGTTCCATTTTTTCTTTGATGGAAAAGATAAATAATAAAGGTATTTAAACCCAAGCCGATTAAACTTACGACCAAAAACTTTGTAAATTCTGTGCCCCAATGTGCATTGGTACTTTGAAAAGTCCACACTCGGTTAATTAAATAATTATTGGTTACCGCCAGGGTAAAACCAATGGCGTTGGCCAGATACTTATTTACCTTTATCTTTTCCTTAAAAAGCCAGGTGGCGCCAAAATCGATCGCCATACCCAGTAGGCCGGTTAATCCAAATTTTATAATGCGGAAGAATAACTCCATGCTAATGTATTTTAACCAAATAGAAATGTTCTAAAACCTGAGGGCGTGTTTTAGCATTGATAAATTTTCCGGTTAGTTTTGTAATGTGGTAATACTCAAATGATTTTAACACTTCAGTATGGTATTCGGTTTGTAATCTTGCCAGTTCAGCCTCTGGCGTATAAATAATTAAATCTTCTTTATTTTTAACCTTGGTAAGTTCCTCGTAACTCCAGAAATATTTCGGTTCACCATTGGCGTAGAAATCAAAAGAATAAGCATCGGGATACATTAAAACGGATGCTTTTGCCTTTGGATAGTTTTTCTTTAACCAATTTCCAGCTTCCATTCCCGCTTCATATTTTAAAACCGAGGGATAGAAAAACCCAGATAGAAAGATCATCATCCCAATAGAGATAAAAATGCTTCTAGCCAAAAGTATGCTGGTGCTTAATCCTTTGAAAAGTATAAATGAGATAATTAATAATCCAACTAAAATAACCAGTGCGATGTAATTATAATCAAATTTAAAAAACACAGCTATTGAAGAAAGAATTAAGATTACTAAAATGGCCAATACGTTTTGAATCTTGATAAATATTCTCCGGCTTCTGTCTTTTAGTTTCTGTATGTAAATGGCCGTAATTATTGCAAATTGTGGCAAAATAATAAGAATATAGTGCGGTAACTGAAATTTGGAAAGCGAGAACAATAGGAAAGTAATTGCCGCACTTACCCAAATAAAAATGCTTTCTGATGGTAGATTTATTCTGTTTTTCCTTTTGAAAAGGTTGAATACTGCCGTATAAAATAAAATAGACCAGGGTAAAAAAGCCCAAAGCGTAGTGTGCAGAAAAAATGAAATATCGCCTTTGCCTTTTATCGGGCCATTGTTAAAGAAACGTCCAAATTGGCTATCCCAAAAGAAAAATTTTAATCCCGAAACATGAGTTTTTCCAAATACTATCTTCTCTGGATGTAAATCAAACTGAACGTACAGTGTGTAAAGTTCCGGAATGATGAAAATGAAAATTAAAATAATGGCCAGCCACCATTTTGGTTTCAACAACTGTTTCCATTGGTTGGTGGATAGCCAATAAATAATAAAGCCACCAAAAACAGGAATCAAAACAAAAATTCCTTTAATCATTATGGCGCATGCGGCGAACAATGACCCGGCAACGATATGCCAAAAAGAACCTTGATGTGCTTTATAATAATGGTAAATGGCTGCGAATGTAAAAGTGGTGATGTAAACTTCCGCTCGAACATCAAAAGTAGAAATCAATACATGGAGCGAGCTTAAAAAAATTAACGAACTGATTAATCCAATTTCTTTGTTGTAGATATCTTTTGCCAGTTTATAAATATAACAAGCACCCAATAATCCGAATAAAAAGGATGGAAGTTTGTAGGCAAAAGCTGTAACCCCAAAGAGCTTGAAAGACATCGCTGCGAACCAAAATGTTAAATGTGGTTTGTCTAGCCAATCTGCACCGCGAACATAAATATTTATATAATCGTTTCGCAATACCATGTTTTTAGCTATAGAAGCGTACAATGCCGAGTCGGGTTCCATAATTCCGCCAAATAGCGCTAAGGCACTTGCGGCAACAATTAAAACTAGGAGGATTTTATATAAAAGCTGATCTTTCAAATTCATTAACGTCTGAACAAATATGAGCAAAAAAAAGTCAAATTTATTTATGGTTTCCGATTAACAAACCCAAAGCATTATCTTTGCTACATGACAAAATTATCGGTTAACATCAATAAAATCGCGACTCTACGTAATAGTCGTGGAGGTAATAATCCTGATTTAGTTAAAGTTGCATTAGATTGCGAACGTTTTGGAGCGCAAGGAATTACTGTACATCCTCGCCCAGACGAACGCCATATTCGTTATCAGGATGTTTACGATTTAAAGGCAGTAATTGCAACTGAGTTTAACATTGAAGGCAATTGTAAGGAAGATAAATTTGTCGATCTGGTTTTGGCTAACAAGCCCGCTCAGGTTACTTTGGTGCCCGATGATGAAGGTCAGATTACCTCCAATCATGGTTGGGATACCCTAAAACACAAAGATTATCTGAAAGAAATGGTTGCTGTTTTCCAAAAGGAAGGCATTCGTGTTTCTATTTTCGTTGATCCTGTAGTTGAAATGGTAGAAGGTGCTGCCGAAACCGGAACAGATAGAATTGAGTTATATACCGAAACGTATGCGCATAACTATTTTGCCGACCGTGAGAAAGCGATAGTGAGTTACATTGCGGCTGCGCACCATGCCAATAAATTAGGCCTGGGTATAAACGCTGGTCATGATTTAGATTTGCATAATCTGCATTACTTTGCGCAGAGCATCCCAGGTTTGTTGGAAGTTTCCATTGGCCATGCGCTAATTAGCGATGCACTTTATTTGGGTTTGGAAACCACCGTTCAGAAATATTTACAACAACTTATTTGAGTGAAAAGTTTAGAGTAAAAAGTTGAAAGTTTTGGTACACGTCTGGACACTTTATACAATTAACTTTTTACTCTAAACTTTTCACTCTGAACTTTATTATGTTAAAAGGAATTCTCCTTGTTTTTTTCGGTGCCTGTAGTTTCGGCATCCTTTCTACTTTTGTAAAACTTGCTTACCACGATGGCTATACACTTGGCGATGTAACTGGAGCACAGGCTTTTTTTGGCGCTGTAATCCTGTGGATTTTATTCTTCTTTCAAAGTCGAACTTCAAAATACAAGATTAAAGAAATCGAAATTAAAACACCTTGGTGGAAAATGATTTTAGCCGGAACTTGTACTGGTTTGGTTAGTGTGTTTTATTATCAATGCGTAAAACTTGTACCCAATTCAGTTGCCATAATTTTGTTGATGCAGTTTATATGGATGAGCATTTTAATGGAATACTTCATATTCAAAAAACGTCCGACAGGCTTACAGTTTGCAGCCATTCTTTTGGTTTTAGGTGGAACGGTTTTGGCCAGTGGAATGGTAGAAGCAAGCATTCGATCCATCAGTTTAAAGGGAATTGGTTTTGGATTATTGGCTGCACTATCTTATGCGGGTTTTTTAATGCTGAGCGGAAGAATTGGAAATGAATATCCACCGTTAAAGAAAAGTGCGCTAATGATTACGGGTGCTTGCGTTTTAATATTTATCATTTTTCCGCCCACATTTTTGTTTGATGGAGCACTTAATGGATCGCTCTTAAAATGGGGATTAATTATTGCAGTTTTCGGAACGGTAATTCCACCGCTATTTTATGCAGAAGGTGTTCCAAGAATCGGGACGGCTTTAAGTTCTATTTTAAGCGCCGCTGAATTGCCTGTTGCCGTAATGATGGCTGGTTTTGTATTACAAGAACAGGTTTCTTTTTTGCGCTGGGTTGGTGTTGCCGTAATTTTATCCGCTATGGTTTTGCCCAATTTAAAGTATTTGAAGAAGGGTTTAAGGTAAGAGGTTTAGGGTGTAAGGTTTTAATTGACTAATATCTTCCGACTTTCGGACTCCAGGCTTCGGACTTATAAAAAAATTAAATATCTTTAAAAAGCTTAACTTAAAGACATGAAAAAACTTACCATTTATATTTTATCTATAATTGTTATCGGCTTTGCCGGATGTAAAAACAAAACGACTATTAACCAAAGTGAGGCTGGTGAAGTGATTACGGATTATCTGAAAGCGAATCCTGAATATAAAACCACACGCTTTAATTTTGGAGAAATGAAATTTAGCAGTACAAGCGATAAGGTTGAACTGGGAAAATACAGAACACTAGAAAGCAAAGGCCTGGTTTCAATCAATTTAAAAGAGGCGAAAAAAAAGTTCCTTTCTAAAGACAGCAGTTTTGTTTATCAAATTACTTTAACAGATAAGGCTAGCCCACTGGTTTTAAAGCAGGATGATGATAAAGCTACAGTAAAAGTGGTTGAATATCTTTTATCAGATGAGAAACCTGTAGATTTTTCTCAGGTAAATTCGAGCACGGCAAAAGTTACCGTATCCTTGAAAAAAGTTAATACCGATTTTGCTCCATTTGATAAGGATGCAAACGAAAACAGCAACTTCATTACCAAAACGTATAAATTAAAGTTGAGTAAAGATGAAGGATGGAAGGTGCAGAAGTAGGTTAGAGAACAAAGAATAAGGAGTAAAGAATTAAGATCTAAGTGCAAATAAAAAAAAGCATTGTGCTTTAGGCTTAATTTGGTTAGGTTCACTAACATTCATGCCGTCTGCTTTAGGTTTCCGTTGGCTAAGCTGAATGGCACTAAAACTAAAACCATCTCAGTTACTTTTGTCAATATATCTAAACAGGTTGTCAAGATTCATTGCCGTCTGCTTTAGCTGACGGAACCTTAAATAAGCATCCAGGGCTTTAGCCAAAATTGGCGCTTTGCAAACTGTGTTTTCTTACAGTTTCCTGATTTTCTAAACCCGACAGCCGCGAAAATACTTTTTGTTTGCAATAGCCCTAAATATCACACTAGCCAACAAAAAGATTGTAGCAAATAGCGGGAACAGACTTTAATTTCTATACAGTCATTGCTTTCCAAATAAACTAAATTCTTCGGGATGTTACTCAAACGTTTGTCTTGAAACCATAGCTTAAAATCTACTTTTTTAGTCGCTTTTAAGCATAAATAAGACACCTTTTTTACATTGATTTATAGTAAAAAACAAGTTCGTTTTTCCTACCTTTGCGGCATCTTATTATTCACACCGCATGAGCTTAAACATCCACTACAAAGAAGAGTTTCAAAACCGACATATTGCGCCAAATCAGGAAGATACTGAGGCGATGTTGCAAACCGTTGGCGTAAATTCGATTGATGAATTAATTGAACAAACTGTACCGGCAACAATTAGGTTAAAACAGGCCTTAAATTTGCCTGCAGCAAAATCAGAAACCGAATATCTTAATGCTTTAAAACAAACTTCTTTGTTGAATAAAGTTTTTAAAAGCTTTATTGGTCAAGGTTATTACGATACAATTACACCTGGAGTAATTTTGCGTAACGTATTCGAAAATCCGGGATGGTACACGCAATACACGCCATATCAGGCAGAAATTGCTCAGGGCCGCTTGCAGGCTTTGTTAAATTTCCAGACAATGGTTATCGATTTAACCGGGATGGAAATTGCAAATGCTTCTTTATTGGATGAGGGAACAGCGGCAGCTGAGGCAATGTTTATGCAGTACAGTACGCGTAAAAACCAAGCGGCCAAAAAGTATTTTGTATCGGAGTTGGTTTTCGCTCAAACGATAGATATTTTAAAAACACGTGCCAATCCTTACGGTATTGAATTGGTTATCGGAAGTCATTTGGATTTTGTTGCAACAGAAGATTTCTTCGGCGCAATTGTTCAATATCCGGCTGGCAATGGTGAGGTTTTTGACTACAAAAACTTTGCTTCGGAACTGCATAACCAAAATATTAAATTAACAGTTGCTGCTGATATTTTAAGCTTAACCTTATTAACGCCTCCAGGCGAATGGGGTGCAGATATTGTTGTGGGTACGACTCAACGCTTCGGTATTCCGATGGGTTTTGGCGGTCCGCATGCAGCATTTTTCGCAACTAAAGAAGAATATAAACGTTCAATCCCAGGTCGTATTATTGGTGTAACCATTGATAGCCATGGCGATTATGCTTTACGTATGGCTTTGCAAACCCGCGAGCAGCACATCCGTAGAGATAAAGCAACTTCGAACATCTGTACAGCACAGGCTTTATTGGCCATTATGGCTGGTTTTTATGCTGCTTATCATGGTCCGAAAGGCTTAAAAGCAATTGCAGAACGTACTCACGGTTTGGCAGTAAGCTTAGCCAGCACTTTAAAAAATTTAGGTTTCGAACAATTGAGTTCAGTTTATTTCGATACCATTCGTTTCGAATTGGGCGATTTAAAAGGTGGCATCCAATCGGGTTGTATTGATAACGAAATCAACTTAAACTATAATGGAAGCGTTGTCACAATTTCTTTAGATGAGACAACAACCTTTGAAGATGTAGCTTTAATAGCCAAAATTTTTGCCAAAGTTAAAGCAGTAGCTGCAGATCAGGTTGAAGTTGTAGAAAATGTAGAAACTGTTATTCCAACGGAATTACAGCGTACTTCGGCATATTTAACGCACCCAATTTTTAATTCGCACCATTCAGAACATGAAATGTTGCGTTATATCAAATCATTAGAAGCAAAAGATTTATCGCTTTGCCATTCGATGATTGCTCTGGGCAGTTGCACCATGAAATTAAACGCAACGGCAGAAATGATTCCGGTTACTTGGTCTCACTTCGGTCGCATTCACCCATTTGCTCCAGCCGATCAAGTATTGGGTTATTATTCGGTTTTTAACGAATTGGATAAATGGTTAAGCGAAATTACCGGTTTTGCTGCGATGAGTTTACAGCCAAATGCTGGTGCTCAGGGCGAATACGCAGGTTTAATGGTTATTCGTGCTTATCACCATGATAGAGGCGATTTCCACCGTAACGTAGCTTTAATTCCTGCTTCTGCTCATGGTACAAACCCTGCTTCTGCGGCAATGGCCGATATGAAAATTGTTGTGGTAAAATCTTTAGAAAACGGTAATATCGATGTTGAAGATTTAAAAGCAAAAGCAGAATTACACAAAGACAACCTTTCTTGTTTGATGGTAACTTATCCATCAACGCATGGTGTTTTCGAAGAAAGCATTATCGAAATTTGTGAAACCATTCACGCTAACGGCGGACAGGTTTACATGGATGGGGCAAACATGAATGCTCAGGTTGGCTTAACAAGCCCAGCCAATATTGGGGCCGATGTTTGCCACTTAAATTTGCATAAAACTTTCTGTATTCCTCACGGTGGTGGAGGTCCTGGTATGGGCCCAATTGGCGTGGCGAAACATTTAGTTCCTTATCTTCCTGGTCATGCTGTGGTAGATATCGACAAAGGAAAATCAATTTCTGCAGTTTCATCTGCACCTTGGGGTTCAGCGTCAATCTTGATTATTTCTCATGCTTACATCGCAATGATGGGCGCCGAAGGCTTAACCAATGCAACAAAATATGCGATTTTAAATGCCAACTATATGAAAGCTCGCTTAGAGCAACATTATCCAGTGCTTTATTCAGGCGCTCAGGGTCGTTGTGCACACGAGATGATTTTAGATTGCCGTTCATTCAAAGCTTTCGGAATTGAGGTAACTGATATCGCAAAACGTTTAATGGATTATGGTTTCCACGCTCCAACGGTTTCATTCCCGGTTGCAGGAACTTTAATGGTTGAGCCTACAGAATCTGAGCCTAAACACGAGTTAGACCGTTTTTGTGATGCTTTAATCGCGATTAAAAATGAAATTACCGAAGTAGAAAACGGTACTTTAGATAAGGTTGATAATCCATTAAAAAATGCACCACATACTGTTGCAGTAATTACGGCAAACGAATGGGATCATGCTTACAGCCGTCAAACTGCTGCTTTCCCACTTCCTTATGTGTTGGAGCGCAAGTTCTGGCCATCAGTTGGTCGTGTTAACGACAGCCATGGAGATCGATCATTAATTTGTGCTTGTCCACCGGTTGAAAGTTATTTGGAAGAAATTGTTCCTTAAGGGAGCCTCACCCTATTAAAGTTTGAGGTAATTGTTTTTTGCAAGTCCCTCTCCAGAGGAGAGGGAAACAAAGGATTGTGGTTTGAACCATTAAGTTTAATGTTGTTCCCTTAAATATCCTCTCTTCTGGAGAGGGATTATAAAGTACTTGCCAACCCCACGAACTTTCATTGGGTGAGACCAAATTATCTGCAAGTTTTTGTGAATTTATAGCACAAAAACTTGCAGATTTTTTTTAAAGAATATTTAGGGATTCAAGCGAAAAGATCAGTATGGAAATCATTTGATCTACAGTTTGTTTTATAATCAAATTGATGTTCGTATTTAATCTTCGCATATGATATAAGATTAACGTTCAGTTAATGTGCAGTTAAAGATTTTGCTACTTAAACAAACCATCAGAATTTACATTGTAACCCTGAATTTTAATCTGATTGTTTTCTCCAACTAGGGTAACCGTTTCTTTCGATTGATATTTTGTTCTCTCCACAATATAATAAAGTACATAAATAGCCGAAGGGTTTGTGCCTTTTACTATTTTAGATTCCCAATGATCAAGTTTTTCGCTTTTTATTTCGCCTAATTTGTTCAAAGCACCTCTTAAATAATCGTTTAATTTTTCAGAGCTTGTAACAGCCTTGAATTGCTCACTCAGAAAAGGATTTATTTTTTGAAATTCGTTTTTCTGCAACAGTTTATAAAAACTATCGGCAACTTTTTGTGCTTCATTTTTATCTTCTTCTCGGTTTAAATAAGTGCTGTTGAAATTGCAACTCGATAAGGCGAATAATAAAGATAACAAGGCTAGAGAAATAAAAGATTTGGTTTTCATGTGGAATTTAAGATTGTTTTTGATTTAGAATGTTGGTAACGCTAAAAATAAATAATTATTTAACTTACTGCAGTTTTTAGTGAAATTTATTCATTTTGATTTAAACATATACCTTGAAAATAGAGTCTGAAATAATTCGCTATACTAGAAACCTGGAAAGACGTTTAAATGCATCTCACAAAAAACATAAACAAATTAAACCTTCGATATAATTTCTTTGTCAATAGAACGATATTAAATAAATCCGATTATTTTTGAAAAACTTAACATAGGTCAATAACAAAGGGTCGGCCTTAATTATATCTTTGTATCATAATTTAAAAAACCAGAAAATGAAATTAAAAATTAGCTCAATTTTTTTATTAGTGGCAGTAGTAGCATTGTCAGCTTTTAAAAACCCTACTAAGCCAGTAACTTACACTGTAGATGCTTCAAAATCTACCATTACTTGGGTTGGTAAAAAAGTAACAGGATCGCACAATGGAACAATTGCTTTAAAATCAGGAACATTAAATGTTAATGGTAAAAGTGTAACAGGTGGTGGTTTCATCATCGATATGACTTCAATTAAAGATGCTGATGGAAGTGCAAAATTAGAAGGTCACTTAAAAGCAGACGATTTCTTCGGTGCAGATAAATTTCCTACATCAAATTTCGTAATTACTAAAGTTGCTGGTTCAGGCGCAAACGTAACGGTTACAGGTAACTTAACCATTAAAGGTATTACCAAACCATTAACTTTCCCTGCAACTGTAGCGGTAAATGCTGATGGTACAATCACTGCAACTGCAGCTAAAATTGTAGTAGATAGAACTAAATATGACATTAAATATGGTTCAAAATCATTCTTCGAAAGCATTGGCGACAAAGCAATCTACGATGAATTCGAACTTGCAGTTAAATTAGTAGCTAAAAAATAAATATTCCCGTCTCGGAATTAAGAAAGGTTTGCTCATTGAGCAAGCCTTTTTTGTATTCAGTCATTTCGAATTACAATGCAATCTCAATGCGCTTGCCATAAATGTATGATATCCTTTGATCAAGTTTTGGAAAGCAGGGGCACTTCAACAATTAAAGTTTGTTCCCGCTATCCGTTATAGCTCCGATAAAAAAAATCGGAGGCTGCCACTGCTATCGGGTTTAGAAACTTCCCACCAATAAGAAACAGGGGTTGTAAAATGCAGAATTTCTGTGTTTATTTATCCTCCGTCTGCTGAAGCAGACGGCAAAGAATATAGCGATCGTATTGGCGAAATATTTTTGCGGAGGGTTAGTTTCATTGCCGTTGACTTCAGTCAACGGTTATAGGTTACCCTTACCTAATCCTAAATCCACCCTCAACAGCATCTACAAAACCTGTTGCAGCGCTCTTGCCATGATAAAATAAACATTCCCAATTTTCTTCGGCAGCTCTTTTGCCAAATTCTTTTCGCAACTCCATCGCCTTGCGACCATCGAAATCATATTTTGCGATAAAATTCTTAACCAGTTCTTCGGGTTCTGGTAAAACATCACCACCGAAAAATACTTTTTGGTTTCCCTCGGTTAATAAAAAAACCTGGTGGTTTGGACAATGTGCGCCAGTAAATTCGAAAGCAATGCTTTCATCTAAATTTCCATCACCCTCAACAAACTTTAACTGCGCATTACGTTGCAAATGCTCAAAAATATCGGTATGGTAGGAAGATGATGTACTGCTAAAAGCAGTTTCCCATTCACCATGATTAATTACATATTCAGCATCTGGAAAACTTAATTCTACTTTATCATTTCCAAGTTTATGAATCATGCCTCCAGAATGGTCGTAATGTAAATGAGACATTAGAACCTTGGTTACATCAGTTGGATCAAAGCCAGCGTTACGGATATTCTTATGCAAAATTAATTCACCCTGTTCATCGCTGAATCCCAAGCCGGTATCAAATAATATCAAATCATTTTTCAGCTCAACCAAAAAAGGCTGAACATTTATAAATAAAGAAGCCGGCCTATCTTTAAAATTATGAATTGTAGAATCAAAAGGAACAAATTTTTTCGTTGCATCAACAGAATAGGTTCCTTCAAATAAGGTATGAACTTGCACTGTACAGGGGATTAAAATTAAAATGTATATTTACTGTTCGGAAACAAAGATAATGGAAAAAAGATGGGTGCAGGCATCAAATTGCAATGATGATACCATAACAACAATAGCAGAACAACTCAATATAGATCGCTCGCTTGCTCAAATACTAGTGCAGAGAAACGTTTGTAATTACGATCAGGCAAAGGATTTTTTTCGGCCAGATTTGGATCATCTTCATAATCCTTTTTTAATGAGGGATATGGATGTAGCCGTTGAAAGAATTGAAAAAGCACTGGCTTCTCACGAAAAAATCTTGATTTATGGAGATTATGATGTAGATGGAACAACCTCTGTAGCATTGGCTTATAGTTTTTTTCATCAGCTTACTGAAAACATAGAATATTACATTCCAGATCGTTATTTGGAAGGTTATGGAATTTCGACAGCAGGCATAGATTATGCCAGCGCAAACGGCTTTTCTTTAATTATTGCTTTAGATTGTGGGATAAAATCAATCGATAAAATTGATTACGCAAATTCACTTGAAATCGATTTTATCATTTGCGATCACCATTTGCCTGGTAATGAACTACCAAAAGCCATTGCTGTTTTAGATCCTAAGAGAAGCGATTGCGATTATCCGTTTAAGGAGTTGGCAGGTTGCGGAATTGGTTTTAAACTGGCGCAGGCCTATTCTCAAAAACACCATTTACCTAAAGATACTTATCTGCAATATCTTGATTTAGTGATGGTGAGTATCGCGGCGGATATTGTTCCGGTTGTAGGAGAAAATAGAATCCTATCTTATCACGGCTTAAAGAAATTAAACAACAATCCTTGCGAGGGCCTTCGGGCTTTAATGGAGGTTTCGGGCAAAAAAGAAACCTATACACTTACCGATGTTGTATTTACCTTAGGTCCGCGGATTAATGCTGCGGGCAGGATAGACCATGCCAAACATGCGGTAGCGATGTTGCTATGCGAGGTGGATGGAAATTCTGCGGAGCAAAGTGAATCAATCAATTTAAAAAATACAGAACGTAAAACATACGACCAGGACATTACCCGCGAAGCTTTGGCTTTAATTGGCGAAAGTGAAATTTTGATCAACAAAAAAACAACGGTTGTTTTTAACGAAAACTGGCATAAAGGTGTAATTGGTATTGTGGCTTCGCGTTTAACCGAAAAATATTATCGCCCAACAATTGTTTTAACCAAATCAAATGGCTTAGTTGCAGGTTCTTGCAGATCGGTTGTTGGCTTTGATTTATACGAGGCCTTAAGTGGCTGTGCTGATTTACTGGATCAGTATGGCGGTCATAAATTCGCCGCAGGTTTGACCATGCAACAACATAATGTAGAAGCTCTTGCAGATAAATTTGAAGAAATTGTTTCTGCAACAATAACCGATGAGCTTTTAACGCCTATGATTAAAATTGATTCGGAAATAGAGCTGGCTCAAATTGATGGTAAATTTCATAGGGTGTTAGCTCAAATGGGACCATTTGGACCAGAAAATATGGCCCCGGTTTTTGTTACACACAATGTATATTTGGCGCAACACGCAATGGTGGTTGGAGCAAATCATTTGAAAGTTAATATAAAACAACAAAATTCGCCTATTTTTGAAGGCATTGCATTTGGCTTGGCAGAATATGAAAATCTTTTGCAACCAAAAGTGCCGTTTTCTGTTTGTTATACCATAGAAGAAAACGTTTGGAGAGATAAAAAGCGTTTGCAATTAAATATTAAAGGAATAAAGATAAAGGAGCAAGGATAAAAGAATAAAGAAAAAGGGCAAAGTGGGAAACCGAAAATATGGCAACCTTATCTTTTATCCTTGTTCTTTATTCCTTAATCTATAAAATATACAGAATGATCTTAAGAGCCGAAAATCTGGTTAAAAAATACAAACAACGCACTGTTGTAAATGATGTTTCCTTCAACGTTAGTCAAGGTGAAATCGTTGGCCTTTTAGGACCAAACGGTGCAGGCAAAACAACTTCATTTTATATGATTGTTGGATTAATTAAGCCTAATGAAGGTCGGATTTATTTGGAAGATGAAGACATTACCGAAGATGCAATGTATCGCCGGGCCCAAAAGGGAATTGGTTATTTAGCTCAGGAAGCTTCAGTTTTTAGAAAACTTACAGTTGAAGATAACATCTTGGCCATTTTGGAAATGAGTACCATGAGCAAAGAAGAGCAAAAAGATAAATTAGAGGAATTGATTAATGAATTTAGTTTACACAAAGTGCGTAAAAACCGTGGCGATTTACTTTCTGGAGGCGAGCGTCGTCGTACAGAAATTGCCCGTGCCTTAGCCGCTAACCCAAACTTCATTTTACTGGATGAACCTTTTGCAGGTGTTGACCCAATTGCAGTAGAAGAAATTCAAAGTATTGTTGCCAAACTCAAACACAAAAATATTGGTATTTTAATTACCGATCATAATGTGCAGGAAACACTTTCCATTACCGATAGAGCTTATTTGCTTTTCGAAGGGAAAATTTTAGAACAAGGTGTTCCAGAGGTTTTGGCTGAAAATGAAATGGTTAGAAAAGTTTATTTGGGTTCTAATTTCGTTTTAAAACGTAAGAATTTTTAATCTTCCCGAAAACTTATGGCATTTGTAAATTCAATTTTTACGTGGTTAATGAAAAAGAGAATCCATCAGATTGAGCTTTTCATGAAATATCCTCATGATGTTCAGCAAGAATGGTTTCATACTTTAATTGACAGTGCAGAAAATACCGAATGGGGCAGATTGTATGATTACAAATCTATTTTAACTACCCAACAATATCAGGAACGTGTTCCTATTCAAAACTACGACACGCTCAAACCATATATCGAAAGGATGCTTAATGGTGAACAGAACATTCTCTGGCCATCTGATATAAAGTGGTTTGCAAAATCATCAGGAACAACAAGCGATAGAAGTAAATTTATTCCGGTTTCAGAAGAATCTTTAGAGGAATGCCATTTTAAAGGTGGAAAGGATATGCTTTCCATTTACTGCAACAATCGGCCCGATAATCAGATGTTTACCGGAAAAGGTTTGGTTCTTGGCGGGAGTCATCAGGTTAATCAACTTAACGAAGACTGCTTTTACGGTGATTTATCTGCTGTGCTGATTAAGAATCTACCGATTTGGGCAGAATTTTATCGTACTCCAGACATGTCTATCGCCTTGATGGATAATTACGAAATCAAAATGGATAGAATGGCAGAAGCCACCATTCAGGAAAACGTAACCAGTATTTCTGGCGTACCTACATGGACAATCGTTTTAGCCAAAAAAGTGCTAGAACTTACTGGCAAAAAAAATCTGTTGGAAGTTTGGCCAAATTTAGAACTATATGTGCATGGTGCTGTAAACTTTGCGCCCTATCGCGAACAATTTAAGCAACTCATTCCATCCAATGACATGTATTATCTGGAAACCTATAATGCATCAGAAGGCTTTTTTGGGATTCAGGATCAGGATAATTCTGAAGAAATGCTTTTAATGTTGGATTACGGCATTTTTTACGAATTCATTCCAATGGAAAATATTGGAGATGAAAATCCAAAAGCACTTTTATTGGGTGAGGTGGAGTTGAATAAAAATTATGCTATTGTAATTTCTACCAATGGCGGTTTGTGGCGTTACATGATTGGCGATACCATCCAATTTACTTCGCTTTCTCCATACCGAATCAAAATTACAGGCCGTACCAAGCATTTTATAAACGCTTTTGGCGAAGAAGTGATTATTGACAATGCAGAACAGGCATTAACCAAAGCCTGTGCAGAAACAGGCGCTGAAATTAAAGATTATACGGCCGGGCCAATTTATTTTAAGGGCGAAAAGGCTGGTGGGCATGAATGGATTATAGAATTTGATAAACAGCCTAACGACTTTGAAAAATTTATCGATGTAATGGATAAAACCTTGCGTGAAGTTAATTCGGATTACGATGCCAAGCGTTTTAAAGATATGGCGCTATGTAGACCAAAAGTCCACAATGCACCTGCAAATACTTTTTACAATTGGTTAAAAGCGAAGGATAAATTAGGAGGACAGCATAAAGTACCTCGTTTAGCCAACGAACGGAAATACGTGGATGATATTCTGGAAATGATGAAAGCGTCTTAAATATCGAACAGATTTATGAAAAACAAAGTCCTCATTTTTCTTATTTTAGGTTTAACGGTTAATTTTGCATTTGCTCAAATTAAAGAAAGTAAAAAGGCACAGGTAGCCTATAAAATTGTAGAAACTGCTCCAAAATGTAAACAATACACTAAAGGTTTATATGAAAGAGTCATAAAAAATGGGGGTACATCATATGGGATTATGCTAGAAACTAGTCCAGACCCTAAAAAAGACCTTTCTCAAGGCTATTCTAAAACCTATAATTTTAACCTTCACGAGAGTTATCCAGATAGGATGCCGATTATCGCTCGATTCGTTTTCGATCCAGTAAAAAAACAGTTATACGAGGAGGATATCGCTAACGATAAATTGATTCCGATTGCATTTGATAAAAAACTGCTTGCGATATTTAGTAAGAAATAATGAAAAGCTTAAACTACAAACGCCTTGCTTGGCTTTTATTTTTTGCTTACTTTTTTATCTTAATGCTTCAAATTACTTTGCGTTATATTCCTTTTGATCGCGAAGTTTCATTTCTACAAATCAAACAGACCGAAGTCTCAGAAATCAAGGCTTATCTGCCAATTTTCTACACACACGTATACAGTGCAATTTTTGTTCTGCTGGCTGGTTTTACGCAATTCAACTCCAAAATTCTAGTAAACTATCCAAGAGTGCATAAAACTTTAGGCTACTTGTATGTGGGCTTCGTTTTATTGTTGGCCTCTCCATCGGGAATTTTTATAGGTTGGTTCGCAAACGGAGGATTAATCGCTAAAACCTCATTCATCATTCTCGGTATTTTATGGTTTCTTTTTACATTGAAAGCTATATTATTAATTCTCAAAAGGAATATTCCAGAACATAAGAAATTTATGTATCGGAGTTTTGCTTTGGCAACATCAGCAATTACCTTGCGCTTGTGGAAAGTAATTTTAGTATATTTATTTCATCCCGCTCCAATGGATGTCTATCAAATTATAGCGTGGTTGGGGTGGATACCAAATTTATTAATTGCCGAATGGCTCATCAAAAGAAAACCTATTCAATGAAAAAAATCTTTCTAATTGCTCTAATCTCCCTTTTTATATTTTCTTGTAAGGATAAGAAAAAAGCTTCTTCTGGAAATTCTACTGTTCCAGCCCAAACTGAAATTCATAAGGAATTGTACGGTTTTTGGGTTGGCGATTTTATAGAAGAGGGAACAGAAGAATATGAAGGCGATATGGTTGATGCACCGAGTAAACTGAACATCATCATCAAAAAGATAACCAAGGATACGGTTATTGCTCAAAGTGTAGTTTCTGGAAATAGTCGTCCTTTATTAGGTAAACTATCAGATGATGGTGGTAAAATAACCTTCGTTTTGGATGAACCCGGTTCAGATAAATACGATGGACGTTTTGAAATGGAGTTAAATAACGACACTTTAAAAGGAAAATGGAAAGCTTACAAAACCGAATTAAAATGGCCGGCAAAAGAATATAAATTGCTGAAAAAACAGTTTGTTTATAATGCGAATTTAATGCTCCCTACCGAGACAAGCTATGTGGATTGGAGCAAATCAAAAAATGTAGATCAGTATGATACGCTTGAAAATGGTAAAATTGATACCATTGGAAATCCTTTTTACAGAAGTGCATCAGATGAAATTTTTAAGTTAAATGCATCGACGACAATTCTTAAAGAAAAAGATTTGAAAAACTTAAGGAAATTAGATTTACAGATCATAAAGAATACCATATTCGCCAGACATGGTTACGCGTTTAAAAAGAGTACTTACAGGCAATTTTTTGATCCGGTAGAATGGTATGTTCCAATTGCGGGCAATGTTGATAATGACTTAACTTCCATTGAAAATAAAAACATAAAACTAATAGATCGCTTTGTAAAATACGCAGAAGACAATTATGATGCTTTTGGTCGGTAATTTGCTAGAATCATACTATGAAATTAAACAGGCAAAAAATACTGGATTTCTTTAAAAAATCTCAGAATAGAGCTACAGTAATTCTTAACGATAAAACTAAGGCTGGCGAAACCATACAAGATGCTTTAGGAAAAGCGGTAACCAATAAAGGCGAGCTGGAAGGTGTTTGGAATAAATTGCTCTTGCTTTTTGCGGTTTCTAAGGATTATGTAAATGGTGATTACACTGAAATTCCAAAACGATCTATCATCGCGATTGTTGGAGGCTTGGTTTATTTTTTGTCTCCCATTGATGTTGTACCGGACTTTGTGCCCGTGTTGGGTTTTATTGATGATATTTTTGTTCTTAACCTGGTTTATAAGCAAGTGCTTAAAGATTTGGAGAAGTATAAAATATGGAAAGAGAGCCAGATTAAACTTATTGAAGATATAGATGGCTCAACAGCACAATAGTTTTTTTGATTGGGTTAGTCACCATTTATTAAGTTGCCCATTTAAATTTTATTTTGGGATTGATTGCCCGGGTTGTGGATTACAGCGTTCGATTTTATCGCTTTTAAAAGGAGATTTTATAGATTCTTTTAAATTTTATCCAGCAACAATTCCATTAATATTTATTGTACTATTTACAATCATCCATTTAAAAGTAGATTTTAAATTTGGGGCATCATTAATAAAAATCGTTTTTATTGGTATTGCATCAATTATCTTAATCAACTACATTTACAAAATATACAATCACCAACTTATCTAAATCGACTATGTCCGAAGAACAAGAAACCCCTCAGCAAAATCAACCTATAGATCTTTCGAAAAAAGATGATGCGCCTCAAGAGCCTGTTTATAACACTCCGGGCACACCACCTCCATTTCAGCCAGCGCCACCTTTTCAGCAATTTGGAGGTATGGCGCAGCCAAATTTGCCGAATGCTACAATTGCTTTAATCTTAGGTATTCTTTCTATTCCGGCCTGCTGTTGCTACGGGATAGGATTAATTTTCGGAATTATTGCCTGGGTTTTAGCAGGTAGCGATATCAAAAAATACAATTTGGATCCAAATGCTTATTCAATATCATCTTATAAGAACACTAAAGCGGGTAAAATTTGCGGTATCATTGGCGCAATTTTAAGTCTTCTTTACATCATCTGCTTAATTGCAATGATCGCATTTTTTGGATGGGCAGCATTAAGAGATCCTCAATTAATGAAAGAGTTATTGAGAGAGAAAGGCTTGCAGTAATTAATTTTACCTTTAAAATATAAATCGAATGGCGGTGAGCCATTCGATTTTCTTATTTTTGTAGCATTCAAATTGTAAATAAAAAAACTCACGATAATGTATCCAGAATATTTAGTAGAACCAATGCGTAAGGAATTAACCAACGTAGGTTTTGAAGAATTAAAAAATGCACAAGAGGTTGATCAAGCTATAAAAGGTGAAGGAACAGTTTTAGTTGTCGTAAACTCTGTATGTGGTTGTGCGGCAGCAAATGCTCGTCCGGCAGCAAGAGCAGCAGCAGCCCACGAAAAACATCCAGATAAATTGGTAACAGTTTTTGCAGGGATGGAAAAAGAGGCTGTAGATCAAGCGAGAAATTATATGATGCCTTTTCCGCCGTCATCACCAGCAATGGCCTTGTTTAAAGATGGTAAATTGGTTCACATGATCGAACGTCATCAAATTGAAGGCAGACCAGCACAAATGATTGCTGATAACCTAATTGGTGCTTTTGAGCAATACTGCTAATAGGATTAGATAAAAGAATAAGGAGCAAAGAATAAAGACAATTTGTCTAATTCCTTGCTCCTTTTTTATTTGGAAATTTTCCATCTAAAATTTGTTAAGAAAGAGTTCTTTATTCTTCGTTTCTCTATCTTTGTTCTTTTATCCTTGCTCTTTGCTCCTGCTAAAAGTCTTTATTCAACAGTTTCTCCAGCTCACCAAAAGAAACGTTCATTCTTACCCTACCTTGTTTGGCGTAAGAAATCTCTCCGGTTTCTTCCGAAATAATAACAGCTACTGCATCTGTGGTTTCAGAAACACCGATTCCTGCACGATGCCTTAATCCGAATTGTGAAGGAAGCTTGTCGTTATCGGTTAAAGGTAAAATACAGCTAGCGCTTTTTATTTTATTCTCAGAAATAACCACTGCACCATCATGTAACGGGCTGTTTTTTTGAAAAATACTTTCCAGTAATCGCTTAGAAATTTTAGCATCAACAACTTCACAGCTATTTGCAAAGAACTGTTCATCGTAGAATTTAACAAAAACCATTAGTGCTCCGGTACGGGTTTTTTTCATGCTTTTGCAAGCATCAATAATGGGTTTTATACGGGCAAGATTATTTCTCTCAATTTCCTTTCTTCCGAATAAATAACCCCACCAGGCCTTGTTTTTCTGCAGAAACGCATTTTTTCCAATGAGCAGTAAAAATCTTCTAATTTCCTGCTGAAAGATTATGATTAGGGCAATAATCCCTACGCTCATAAATTTCTCTATGATTGCGGTTAACAATTCCATGTGCAACATCTTTACAACCCAGTAAAAAACTGCGATGATAAACATGCCCACCAATAAATTTACAGCAAGTGTATTCCGGATTAAAGTGTAAACATAGTAGATTAATAAGGCTACTAATACAATATCTACAACATCTGTAACGGTAATTTTTAAGAAATCGAAATCAAAACCTTTCATTTAGGGCAAGATAAGAAATGTTTGCTTAAAGGTTAAGGGTTTGAAACGTTAAAATGTTTAATTGTTCGTAAAGTTATTGGGTTAATTGTTCAAACCGGTTAACTGTTGGTTAAATTCTACCAGATTAAATGTTTGAACTATATAAATTGGTTAACTGTTTTGGAAAACCTATTTTAAAATTGATTTTCTTAAAGCATTTAATTTATTTGTCAATTCATCTAACTTTAATCTGAAGGAATTATAATCGTCTGAATCAATATACCCCAGATCATGTGCGCCAATAATGTGATTAACAGTTTCAATAGCGCTTGAATAAGACATTGTGATAAAATGAGCTTTATCTTTAGGCGTAATTCTGGCTGATCCTTCTGCTAAGCAATCTCCAATGCTGCTTGCCGATCTCTTAATCTGACTCGTTAACCCGAAGATTTCTTCTTTGGGGAATTTTCTTACTAGAATATAAATCTCTTTTCTAAACACTCGTGCTTTTTGCCAGGTTTCTAGTTTTTCAAAAGAATAAATGTGCATATAATTAAACGTTGGGTTTAATCATGTTCAGCCAATAACAACAGAGATTTTAAGTCGATTTACAGTTAACCATTTTAAACAGTTAACCAATATAGACAATTCTACAATTAAACAAACAACCGCTCTACCAATTTTATGCACTCCACGGCTTCCTTAACATCATGAACCCTCAAGATAGAAACTCTTTTTTGCAGAGCGATGGTATTAAGAACCGTTGTTCCATTTAATGCTTCGGCTGCAGATGTCTCCAGTACTTTATGGATCATTCCTTTTCTTGAAAAGCCAACTAAAACGGGCAATTTAAAAATCTTGAAATCTTCTAATTGATTTAAAAGTTCGTAATTGTGATCAATTGTTTTTCCAAAGCCAAAACCAGGATCAATAATTACATCATGAACGTGCAATGCTTTTAATTGTGATATTTTTTTAGCCAAATAATCAATCACATCAAGCAAGACATTTTTATAAAAAGGTTGATTTTGCATCGTCTGTGGAGTTCCCTGCATGTGCATCATAATGTATGGGACGTTTAAGCGAGCAATGGTATCAAACATGTTTCGATCCAAATCGCCAGCAGAAATGTCATTTATAATGTGAGCACCAGCCTGGATACTTTCTTCGGCAACCCTCGCCCTAAAAGTATCTACAGAAATTACAACTTCAGTAAACTCACGACTAAGCCTTTCGATTACAGGCACCAATCTATTAAGCTCCTCTTCTCCAGAAATATCTTTGGCACCAGGTCGTGATGAATAACCACCGATATCTATAAAGGTTGCGCCTTCATTTATAAACTGTTCGGCTTTTATTAGGGCTTGATCTATTGAGTTTGTTCTGCTGCTGCTATAAAAGGAATCAGGGGTAATGTTTAAAATCCCCATAACTTTTGGGGTACTCAGATCAATAAGTCTGCCTTTAACATTCAGGCTTTTTTTTGGTTCAAAAAAGGTTTTTTCTACCATAATAAACCCATTCGGGATTTGAGTTTCGCTTTAAAGATGTATCTTTAGCTTTTGTTTTTTCGATACAAAAATACACTAAAAACTAAATAAATATTGGCTTTGGCACAAACAAATACCTCTACAGAATTTGATGAAGTGATTGCGGTTTGCAGATCATTGTTTTTAAAAAAAACTAAAGATTATGGCACCGCGTGGCGTATTTTACGGCTAAGTTCAATCACCGATCAGATTTTTATCAAGGCTCAGCGCATCCGTACACTCGAAGAAAAAAAGGTGAGCAAAGTAGGAGAGAACATTACTTCAGAATACATCGGTATTGTGAACTATTGCGTTATTGCAATGATGCAGTTGGAACTATCGGATAGCGACGCAAATGAGATGCCATACGAATTGGTAGAGAAGATTTTTGAAGAAAAAGTTACAGAAACCAAAGATTTAATGTTTGCCAAAAACCACGATTATGGAGAGGCTTGGCGAGATATGCGAATCAGTTCTTTAACTGATTTAATTTTGATGAAGATTTTTAGGGTTAAACAAATTGAAGATAATGAGGGGCAAACCTTGGCATCAGAAGGTGTTAAGGCCAATTATCAAGACATGTTAAATTATTCTGTTTTTGCATTGATTAAATTAGGCGTTAAATAATAGATGAAAAATAAACTTTTAAGTTTCGCAAGAATTTTTGTTGGGGCATTATTTATCTTTTCTGGATTAATAAAAGCGAACGATCCTTTAGGATTTGGTTATAAGCTTCAAGAATATTTTGAGGTTTTCCATATGGATTTTCTTAATGGAATAGCCACAGGCATCGCTATTTTGCTTTGTACATTAGAAATTATTCTCGGTGCCCTACTGTTGTTAGGATTTTGGAGCAAAAAAGTTGCCTGGGGTTTATTATTGCTAATCATCTTTTTTACCCTTTTAACATTTATTTCGGCCGCATTTAAGGTGGTTACAAGTTGTGGTTGTTTTGGCGATGCAATTCCGTTAACACCTTGGCAATCTTTTACTAAAGATTTAATTCTACTGGTACTGATTATCTATATTTTCCTCAAGAAAGATTTAATTAAGCCTGTTACCAATCACGCACTGGCTCAAAAAAACATTGCCATAACGGTAACCATAATTTCATTGGTTTTCGGATTATACACGTACAATTTTCTCCCCATCATTGATTTTCTTCCTTATAAAGTTGGCGCACATATCCCTTCTTTAATGGTAATTCCTCCGGGAGAAAAGCCCGATGAATTCGAAATCATGTATCACCTCAAAAATAAAAAAACCAAGGAAGAAAAAGACATGAGCGATAAGGATTACCTGAAAACGGAAATCTGGAAAGATAATAATTGGGAAATCATCGGTGAACCTACCAAGCGACTGGTAAAAAAAGGTTTTGAGCCAAAAATCAAAGATTTAATTATTACCGATGCTTCTGGTACAGATTATACGAAAGAAATTATCGAAAACCCATACTATAATTTTGTATTTGTTGCTTATAGTTTAAAAGATGCCAATCAAAATGTTATAGGTAATTTGAATGCGCTTGCCCTAAATGCTACACAACAATTTAACATTAGAAGTGTGCTTTTAACTTCCAATTCTGCTAAAGATGCTGAAGTGTTTATCAAGAAAAACAACCTTTTTTCTGAAGTTTTTTATGCTGATGCCGTTCCGTTAAAAAGTATGGTCCGGGCAAATCCAGGTGTTTTGCTTCTGAAAAACGGCGTCGTAATTAATAAGTGGCACTTTCATAATGTGCCCAGTTTTGATCAACTATCGAAAAAATATTTCAGCAAATAAATGTTAGGATACGCACTAAAAAAACTCTTGTACGGTTTGCTGGTTATGGCCGGTGTGGTACTCGTGGTTTTTGTGCTTTTTAATATTTTGCCTGGAGATCCGGCAAGGATGACAATGGGGCAACGTGCTGATGTTCAATCGCTAGAAGCTGTGAGAAAGGAATTTGGTTTAGACAAATCTAAGCCAATGCAGTTCGTGCTGTATGTTAATGATTTATCTCCAGTTAGTGTTTTGAATAACGATAGTACAACTCAAAATAAATATCACTTCGCTAAACTCATTTCATTTGATAAAAAAGCTTTGGTTTTGAAGTGGCCGTATTTGAGAAGCTCTTACCAAACCAAAAGAGATGTTACCTCAATCCTGTCTGAAACTGTTCCAAATACTTTTATCCTTTCTTTAACTGCAATGATTTTTGCCACAATTATTGGGGTATTTTTAGGCGTGGTTTCTGCAGTTTATAAAGACAGCTGGATTGATAAGGCATCGAACGCATTTGCAATTTTAGGCATTTCTGCTCCTTCTTTTTTTGCTGGGATTATCATTGCCTGGTTATTCGGATTTGTTTTAAGTAACTATACAGGATTAAAAATGAGTGGAAGTTTGTACAGTTATGATCCTTTTAATGGCGAAATATTAACACTCAGAAATTTATGGTTGCCAATGATTACTTTAGGCTTAAGACCCTTGGCAATTATTGTTCAGCTTACCAGAAGTGCAATGTTAGATGTTCTGGCGCAAGATTATATTCGTACAGCCAGAGCAAAAGGATTGAGTAGAAATGCTATAATTTACAAGCATGCTCTAAAAAATGCAATGAACCCGGTTATTACGGCAATTTCTGGTTGGTTTGCCTCTTTACTTGCAGGTTCTTTCTTTGTTGAATATATTTTCGGCTATAATGGCTTGGGCAGAACAACAGTTACTGCTTTGGAAATGTCCGATTTTCCTGTGGTAATGGGCTCCATATTATTTATAGCTTTTGTGTTTGTGGTCATCAACATCTTGGTTGATATTTTATATGCCTATGTAGATCCAAGAGTTAAATTGGCTTAATTATGTTAAGGGAAATTTTACATTATACTCAAGTTGCAGATAAAAAACTGATCGGAATTTTTCAGAGCGAGCAAGATATCTCTTTAAAAGCAATTTCTCTTTTCAGTCATGTTTTAAATGCACAGCACATTTGGGCAAATAGAATTTTAAATCAACAGCCTAAATTTGGTGTATGGGATGAGATTGGGCTTAGTCTTTTCGCGGAAATTTCTGAAGAAAACTTTAACCTTTTCGAAACTATATTGGATACCATTCCGTTGGATGAAGAAGTAACTTACAAAAATTCAAAAGGGGAATTTACCAACCTTGTACAGGATATTTTGTTTCATGTAGCCAATCATTCCACTTATCACCGGGCGCAAATTGCAACCTTAATTAAGGGAAGTGGAATTCATCCGCCGGTAACAGATTATATTATGTTAAAACGAGAGCATCAATTATGAAAGTTTTCTTAATCGGATTTATGGGATGCGGTAAAAGCACAAAAGCGAAACAATTGGCACATCGGTTAGATTGCCCGGTTATCGATCTGGATGCCGAAATTGTTTCAAAAACAGGTAAAACCATTGCCGAATATTTTGCCGAATTTGGTGAAGCTGGATTTAGAAATTACGAAAGCGAAATGCTTAAAACCTATCCTTATCCAGAAAACTGCGTTGTCGCAACAGGAGGGGGCTTGCCATGTTTTTTTGATAATATGGAATGGATGAATGCAAATGGCGAAACTGTTTATCTACAAATGGAACCGGCACAATTGGTTTCTAGATTGCATAACAGACAAAAACGACCATTAATTGCCAATATGGATGATGAACAACTTTTGGAGTTTATAAAATTAAAACTTCTTGAACGTGATCCTTTTTACACACAGGCAAGAGTAGTTGTTAATGCATTCGATTTAGATGCTGAAAGGCTCGAATCTAAATTGGTTAATTAGTAGGTAGTTTATTGATCATTAGTTCACTAATATGAACTTTAATCGAATTATTCTTTCTCGGCTTCTTGGGCAAACTGTTCCTCTATGTACTTAATTTTTGTTTTTCCATGTGGCGTTGGATCACCATAATCGTTAATGTTTACGAAAACAATTTTATCGATTGTTAAAATGCTTTTTCTGGTGATTTTATTTCTAACCTCACAGCACATGGTAATAGAAGTTGTGCCGAAAGCAGTGGCTGTAATGCCCATTTCTATAATATCACCAAGTTTCCCTGAGCTTACAAAATTAATTTCAGACATATATTTGGTTACAACCTTCGGATTTTCCAGTTGAACGATTGCATAAATTGCGGCTTCCTCATCAATCCATTTTAATAAGCTTCCGCCAAATAATCCACCATTAGGATTGAGATCTTCGGGCTTGATCCATTTACGTGTGTGAAAATTCATAGTTTTAATTTAAATGTGATGATTGGCAAATGTATCTTTTTAAGATTTAGGAATGTTCAAATTCTCGTCAATAATTTTGGCTGAAAGCAATGCAAGCGGAATCCCCCCACCAGGATGAACACTTCCGCCACAAAAATACAGATTTTCTATTTTGGAACTAAAATTAGGATGCCTTAAGAAAGCCGCGAATTGGTTATTTGAACTATTACCATAGAGAGCTCCCTGATAGGAACCGGTTTTAGTTTCAATACTTCTAGGGTCTAAAATCTGTTCGAAAATGATGGAACTGGCAATCTCTTTTTTTAATATTCGTTCCATTTTGTCAAGGATATTTTGTCTTGCCTCAGCAATTAGTACATCCCAATTTTGCCCACTGTTGGACGGAACATTAATCATCACAAACCAATTTTCGCAATTTTCTGGCGCATCATTTTTAATATGTTTCGACGAGATGTTAATGTAAACCGTAGGATCTTTATAAATGGTCTTCTCTTTCCAAATAGAATCAAATTCGGCTTTATAATCTTCGGCAAAAAGGATATTGTGCAATCCCAGTTCTGGATGAATACCTTTTATCCCCCAGTAAAAAATCAAGGCAGAACTGCTTCGCTCTTGTTGCAGAAGTCTTTTAGGAGCTGGGAAATTCTTTAATAGATTTTTGTAGGTAAACCAAATATCCAGATTTGAGATCACAACATCTGCTTTTATTAATTCCTCATCACAGATAATTCCCTCAATCTTATGTTTGCTTTCTGCTGAATACTTTATTTCATCAACTGGTTTATTGTAGTGAAATTTTACACCAAGATCTTCTGCCAGTTTTACCAAAGAAGTTGTAATGTTGTACATTCCTTCAGTAGGCAAAAATGCACCGAAATGATATTCAAAATGAGGAATTACATTTAGTGTTGCTGGTGCCTGATAAGGATTTGATCCATTGTAAGTAGCGTATCGATTAAAAAGCTGTGCAATTCTTTCATCCTTAAAAAATGAACTATTTGCTTTGCTCTGAGTTCTAAAAGCATCAATATGCCCAAATTTAAAAACAGATTTTAAAGTATCCCAATGGATATAGCTCTTTATTTTATGAAGCGTTCTTTCCAAAAAAACCTTATGTGTTACTTCATAAATGGTCTCGCTTTTTTTTAGATAGGCACTTACCTCTTTGGCTGTAGAATTTGTTTTGGCTTCAATCTCGTCGGCAAATTTATTTAAATCTGCGCCTGCGGTAAGTTTTAAGCCATCTTCATAAAAGTATCTGCAGATTTCCTCTAATCTTTCATATTTAAAATAATCAATAGGGTTTTTGCCCGCCAATTCAAAAAGTTCATCAACATATTTAGGCATCGTAAAAAGACTAGGGCCAGCATCAAATCTAAATCCTTCAGACTTTATTTGGGCAAGCTTACCACCAGGAAAAGCATTTGATTCAAAAATATCAACATCAAAACCTTTTGTTGCCATTCTTATTGCAGAAGCGATTCCAGCAATTCCTGCTCCGATAATTATTGCTTTAGGTTTAGGCATGCGCTAAAATAGGATAAATAAATTATTTCAAATATTATAGTATCTTAAAGCAATGAACAAGGGTGAAATTATTTTTTATAAAACGGAAGAGGGTCTTCCGTCAATAGATGTTAAATTGGAAGATGATACCATTTGGTTGACTCAACAGCAAATGCAAGTGTTATTCGGCAAAAGTAAGCAGAATATAAGTTTACATATTAAGAATATTTTTGATGAGAACGAACTTGATAAAAAATCAGTTGTCAAGGAATCCTTGACAACTGCAAATGACGGAAAAAACTACAAGACATTACATTACGCCCTAGATGTTATTATTTCAGTAGGTTACCGTGTTAAATCTAAGGAAGGCACAAAATTTAGAATTTGGGCTAATAAAATTTTAAAAGATTATTTGATAAATGGTTATGTTTTAAACGATAAGAAACTTAAAGAACAAAGTAAACAGTTAGAGGAATTAAAACAGGTTGTAAAGCTTATAAACACCGTTCATACGAACCAACTTCTAAACAACGAAGAGCTGAAGAGTACTTTTAAGGTTTTATCTGATTATGTTTATGCACTAGATGTTTTAGATCAATATGACCATCAAGAGCTAGATTATAAAGTTTCAAACCTTCCAACTATATTTAAAATTGATTATAATTCAGCAATCAGCGCTATAAATGATTTGAGGGTAAAATTTGGAGGCAGCAGGCTTTTCGGAAACGAAAAAGATGATTCTTTCAAAGGATCACTAACGACCATTTACCAGACTTTCGATAGTCAAGAATTATACCCAAGCTTAGAAGAGAAAGCCGCACATCTTTTATACTTTGTAACTAAAAATCATTCTTTTTCAGATGGAAATAAACGCATAGCGGCATTTCTTTTTGTTTGGTTTTTGGAGCGGAACAAGCTTTTGTACAATGAAAATGGCAGCAAAAGAATCGCAGACAATGCACTGGTTGCATTGACGCTGTTAATTGCCGAAAGTGATCCGTCTGAAAAGGAAATGATGATTAAGGTGATTGTCAACTTGATTAATTATAAAAACTAACAAACTTAAAATTACTTCAACTCATCCAAATACAACTTTGTTTGCTTTTCAATTTCCAGTGTTGCAAGTTTAATTGCAGAGCCAACCTTTGTGGTTTCTTTTTTCACAGGCATTGAAGCAATTGCAGCCAGTGCATTAACATACCATTTGCTCCAAACCTCTACAATGTGTTTTTCTTCTGCAGCTGATTTTCCTTGAGATATTGCCTTTTTACTTAATTCAAATTCTGTTTTAAGTCGAACCAAGGCATCATTTTTAACCTGAGTAACCGTTGCAGTAGCTGTATTTTCGTTAGCGGAAATTAGAGTATAGGCTGCAGTTAACCCACTTACGCCTACATTTTTCATTTCAGTAGGAGATACCTTATTTATTCTATCGTTATCTGTGTGATAAAAAACATCGGTAAAATGCCACATCAATAATCCTGGAATTTTATTTTGAAGGAAAGGAGTATGATCGCTTCCGCCTTCAAATGGATTGTAATTTACTGTCCAATTGGCAAACTTGCCCTGTGATTTGCAGATATCAAATATAAAATCGTTAAAATAATGAGGAAAAAGATCTTTCTCCTGAACATCGCCAGCGCCCCATTCGGTATGCTTATCTGTACCTCTTGTCCAAATTGCAGAAGGATCTGGCATTTTCTCAATTAAAAAAGATCCGCCAGTTTTTTTTGTGTCTTCACCAACCATATCCAAACTCATGCCCCATAAAATCCCTTTTGATCGAAGCGTGTCTTCTGTAATGTAGCGCCTGGTCGAAACAATCTCATCTCCCCACAAAAAAGTAAGAGTGCGTTGAGGGTCAATTTTCTTTGATTTATAAAGTTCTGCTGTTAACCGAGCCATTTCTGCCAAAGTTCCAACACCACTTGCATTATCGTTGGCTCCTGGTTCTTGCACATGTGCGCTAAAAACAAATCTTTCATCAGGTTTTAAGCTTCCCTTAACGTTTGCAACTATGGTGAGTTCTTCAGAGGGGTAAATTTTAGTTTCTATATTAACTTTAAGTTTGGTTATACCCTTTAAACAATTTGCTTTTAATTTTTCTTTTGCTGCGTAAGATAGGAGTAAAGTCCAAACTTCGCTATTGGCTTTCATGCTTCCAAATTGAATTGAAGTCTGATGTTTTTCGGGCTGTGTATATTTCGGCATTGAGTATCCTAAAACACCTAGAGCACCAGCTTTTGTCGCAATTGATAATAATCTTGAAGGGTTGTTTTCTGAAAAAAGAATTTTGCCTTTTAAGTCCATTTTTTCAAGTTCCGATGGAACAATCTTTTCTATATAAACAACTTCTGCCGTTACTCCAGAAACAGGGGTAGAACCGCAATTGATAGGAATCATGTTGCGGTTGGTCTTATAGCTGATTAATGGCTTCGATTCTCCAATGATGTCAATGTTCGCGTCAACCGGCTCCCAGGTATTATTCTTCATCGCCCTTTTTTCGATTCGATAAGTAAGTGGCAATTCTGATTCATTTTGCTTCTGCTCAACAAATCCTGCTTTTTTTAAAAGGTTTTCTACATAATGAATACTGGCATTAAAGCCTGTATTGCCTGGAACCCGAAAATACTTCTCTACAAACGCAGTAGTTTCAAAAGCATTTTTTTCCTTGAAACCAGCTCTTGTTAAATTGAAATATTGGTCGCTTGGACTTTGGGCGTAACTTGCTAATCCCGCAAAAAGCAGTGCAAAAAGTATCTTCGTTTTCATGTACAAAATATCAAGCCGAAAGATACTAAGAATAATTAATCTGGTTAGGCGTAACGCTTTCCAGTTTTGTTTTTTAATCCTTCATCAACCGAAAGCGGACCAGAACCAATTACCCAAAATAAAATGAGTAAAAATAAAACCAGCACAGATAGCCACAATTCTGAATTGGGCATGGAGAAACCCGGCGTTAGGTTAATAAAAAACACGGCAAATACTAAAATTGGAATCTGAATAACAACTGCAAACCGTGTTACCAAGCCCAAAATAATAAGTAAGCCACCAACCAAATGGGCAAATGCTACAAGATGAATCCCAACGGTAATCATTACGCTGGAAAAACCGAAGACATTGTTTTGTGTTATTAAATTTTGAAGAACCGAGGTATCACTTACAAATGAAATACCTTTAGCAAAAATAATTAGGCCAAGTAAAATTCTAAGAAAATCCAGCCATTTTGAATGATGAACATCTCCCCAATGTTCAATTTTACGGATTACGTTCATGATGAACCTCCTCTTTATGTGAAATGATATATTAAGTTACAATTATATATCGATTATTCAAATAACAATTTGATCATCAATGTCTTTTAAATAATTTTAATGTTAAAGAAACTCTTATGCTTAATTGATGTAAAATTAACTTAAATTTAATATGTACCGTTTCGGTTTTCGGTATGAATTTTGTATTATTGTGGAAATAGATGGGTTTTTTATCATGAGCAAAGAAATATTAGAGTTTTCTGTACAAGTAGATGAAAAATTTGACCTAAATTTTAATTGGTTAGACGGCTTTTGGGGCGTAGCATTTAAATTTTTTGGAAAATAATTTTTAAATCGAAGTTTTTATTGCCGGGCATTTCTTGTTCGAGTAAAAGTGTACTGTCTAATTTTTCCTAAAACTAGCTTTCTAAACCCTCAGTCTTTCTACGCTTAGCTTTAACCTCTTTTTTCTATCTTTGTGGCATAATGAGTAGAAGAAAACCCGGTACGGTAACTATAATTCCAAACGTACACATAATTGATATTGCTGAAGAAGGTAAGGGCGTTGGCAAAGCCGATGAACTGGTTATTTTTGTTGATAAAGCCGTTCCCGGTGATGTGGTTGATGTTAAATTGACTAAAAAGAAAAAAAACTTTGCCGAAGCAATAATAGAAACACTTCATGAAAAATCTGCACTGCGTACCGATCCATTTTGTCCTCATTTTGGAACCTGTGGTGGCTGTAAATGGCAACACATGGGCTATGATTCTCAATTAAAATTTAAACAGAAAAATGTGGAGGCTGCCTTACAGCGTCTTGGTAAAATCGATACTTCATCGGCAGAACCTATTTTAGGATCAGCAAAAAATAGATATTATCGCAATAAACTTGAGTTTACTTTTTCGAATAAACGTTGGTTAGAAAGAACAGATGTAGAACGCGACGAAGATTTCGATATGAATGCCCTAGGTTTTCATGTTCCTTTACGTTTTGATAAAATTTTGGACATCGAGCATTGCTATTTACAAGATGAACCATCTAATTCAATTAGAAATTCTGTTCGTAAATACGCACTGGAAAATGGATTGTCGTTTTACGATTTAAGAAACCACGAAGGTGCTTTGCGTAATCTAATTATCCGTACTTCTACCACTGGAGAAGTGATGGTGGCGGTGATTTTTGCTTATCCAGATCAAGAACAGGTAGATGGATTGATGAATTTCTTAAAAGCTGAATTTCCACAGATCACTTCACTTTTATACATCATCAATCAAAAGAAAAACGATACAATTTTTGATCAGGATGTAATCACATTTGCAGGTCGCGATCATATTTTTGAAGAAATGGATGGCATCCGTTTCAAAATTGGTGTTAAATCATTTTATCAAACCAATTCTGAACAGGCATTTGAACTTTATAAAATAACAGGGGATTTCGCAGAATTTAAAGGCGATGAACTGGTTTATGATTTATATACCGGCGCAGGAACAATTGCAAATTTTATAGCCAAAAATGTAAAACAGGTGGTAGGGGTTGAGTACGTTCCAACGGCTATCGAAGATGCAAAATTCAATTCACAATTGAACGGAATCGATAATACGATCTTTTATGCAGGCGATATGAAAGATATTCTAACATCAGAATTTATTTTGGCCCATGGTAAACCTGATGTTGTCATTACCGATCCACCAAGAGCAGGTATGCATGCAGATGTAGTAAAGCGTTTGTTGGAAATGGAATCAGAAAAAATTGTTTATGTAAGCTGTAATGCGGCTACACAAGCAAGAGACTTAGAATTACTTAATGAAAAATACAATGTTGTGCGAATTAAACCTGTGGATATGTTCCCGCACACGCAGCATGTGGAGAATGTTGTTTTGTTGAGATTGAAAGAATACAATGATTGAATTTGAATGAGCGAATGATAGAATATTGCAAGCGCCTTTAAACATTCATTCACTCAATCATTCAATAATTTAATAACATGGATAGAGAAGAATTATTAAGCGCTACACCAGAAGGTAGTGGTGAGCCACAAAAAAAACAGCAGAGTCCACTGGTTAGTTTAGAAAAGGACTTGGAGTTTTATGCAGATGCAATTAAAGAAGTAGCGATAGAAATTATGGTCGAAGGAATTTCTTCGCATCCAATATTTATTGCACATCAACACGAAGTGAGCATTGGCGAAATTATTTTAAATAAAGAGGAATTAAATACCGATTGGACCATTCAAGCCTCTACTTTAGAAGAATTTGTAGAAAAAGGTATTATCAATAAAGAAAAATACGAGCCATTTTTGAAGGTTTATAAAAAGCCCGAAAATTATATGTGTGTTTTTGTAATCGTTCCAGAAGGAGCAAACTTTATATATTATCCTTATAAGAAAGTTTAAAGATAAAAGAAAAAGAAACAAAGATGAAATCAGGTTTGGAAATCTGTGCAATTTTTAAATCAGTGTAATCATTTAAAAAAAAACGCTGTTTTGCATCTACAGAACAGCGTTTATCATTAACTAAACTAAAAATTATTTTACGTGGTTAACATCTCCACTTTTAGAGTTTGATGTTTTCTTAAGTGAAGCATTACCTTTATAATTTACATCACCGCCGCCGCTTGCACTAGCTTCTAAACCTTTTTCTACATAAATATTTACATCCGATCCGCCTGAAGCTGAAACCTTAGCATATTGAGTTATTAAACCATAAGCATCAATGTCGCTTCCTCCACTAGATTGTAAGGTCATATTTTCTGCTTTACCGGTTAAATCCAAATCACTTCCACCGCTAGATTGAATCGTAAGATCTGTGCAAATGATGTTCAGTTTCAAATCTGATCCGCCTGATGATTGAATTGCAAGCTTACTCACTTTCATCGTATTTTGTGTATAAACATCAGATCCACCAGATGCGGCCAAACCTGTTAATGTTTTGTAATTCACATAAGCCTTTATTACTCTGTTTTTAAATAAGCCACTCCAGTTAATACCATCCTTAAATTTGATGGTTAAATTATCGCCCTTTTGTTCAACAACAATATCTTTCATTGTTTCTGCATCGGTTTTAATGCTTACACTTTCGCTATTCCCTTGCGTTAAGTATAAATCTATCCCACTGCTTATTCCAATGCGGCTAAAATTTTTAACAGAAACATTTTTAGTTTCTTGAGCTTTGACCATTAAGCTGCTCGTAACTATAAATAGTAAAGCGAACGATCTGATTAAATTTTTCATGATTTTGTATTTAGGTTATTGATTAGACGCAAACTGGCCAAAAACGTTGCAGAAAACTGAATTTATTTTTGAAATAGTTTGAATTTCATCCTTAAAATCGTTCTTTTTGTATTCAATCGTTTTACAATGGCCACATCGCAATTACTCATTCTTAACAAAAAGCAGATTCAACAAAAAATAGATCGTATTGCCTACCAAATTTTGGAAGATAACCTAAACGAGAAAGAAATTGTACTTGCCGGTATTTGGGATCGGGGTTATAAACTTGCACTGCGACTTGAAAAAGTTTTAAAAAAAATAAGCGCTTTGAAGGTTACCCTACTTCGAATCGATTTGGAAAGAGAAAGTAGTAAGCTTATCGCATCAACAGATCTTGATGAAAGCCATTGGAAAAATAAGGTTATTATTCTTGTGGATGATGTTTTAAACAGTGGAAAAACATTGGCTTATGGTTTGGGCGTTTTTTTAAATACCCCACATAAAAAAATTCGTACAGTGGTGTTGGTTGATAGAAGCCATAAAATTTTTCCTATTGCAACTGATTTTGTAGGACTAGAACTTGCTACCGTTTTAAAAGAGCATGTAGATGTAGTAATGGATGTTGATGGAGAAGAAGATCGCGTTTATTTGAGTTAACCCATCAAAAAAACCTCCGCTTGCAAATGATGGTATTTTTTTGCAATTTCCCACAATGTATCAGCCCCGAAAAAATACAATAATCTATAACTTTTTCTCTTGGTACATTCAATACATTATCAAAAAAGATTTCTCGCTTTTTAGTTACGATAAAATAGAACTCAAAGAAGATTCATCGATTCTTGTTTTGGCCAATCATTTTAGCTGGTGGGATGGTTTCTTTTTATTTTACATCAACAAAAAAGTATTCAAAAAAACTTTTCATGTTTTGGTAAATGCAGATAACTATAAGAAGGTTTTTTTCTTAAAATATCTTGGGGCTTTTGCAGCGGAAAATAAGGGGAAAGACGTGTTGGATACTTTAAATTATGCCGGCAATTTACTGAATGATTCTCAGAATCTCGTTCTCGTATTCCCACAGGGAAAACTTTATTCCAATCATGTCAAAAGCATAAATTTTGAAAAAGGAGTAATGCAAATGATCAATTCCCGCCAGAAAAAAATCAATATTGTATTCTCATCTACATTTATAGATTATTTTGGCAAAAGAAAAGCATCTGCGTATACTTATCTTCAAAATTGGGAAACAGAAGAGTATGTAAGTTTGCAGTTATTAAAAAGTGCGTACAATAAACATTATGAAAATTCGGTTATAAAACAAAGCCATATTACCGAATGACCATTTTTATATACGCAGTTCTTATCTTTTTGGTGATTCGGTTTTCGGTTACCGTTTTTAACTTTCTCTCCAACCCAAAACTTCCAAGGGTAATTAAGCACTTTCACGATAAAGTCTCCATTTTAATTCCTGCCAGAAATGAGCAAGAAAATATTATAGCCCTGCTTCAATCTATAAAAGAACAGGATTATTCTAATTATGAAGTGATTGTTTTGGATGATGATAGTACAGATAATACGTTTTCTCTTGTTCAAAAATTCTGTGAAAAAAATATAGAATTTAGGGTTGTAAAAGGAGATCAGCTTCCTACTGGTTGGCTTGGCAAAAACTTTGCCTGTCATCAGCTGAGTAAAATGGCAACAGGCAAGTACTTTTTATTTATTGATGCTGATGAATCCATAAAACGGGGACTAATCAATAGTTTAATAAACAGAATGGAGATTGGTAACCTGGCCTTACTTAGCGTTTTTACCAATCAACAAATGAGCACCATAGGGGAAAAGCTTACTGTTCCCTTAATGCATTTTATTCTGTTGAACTTGCTTCCGCTAAGATTGGTTAAAATTTCTGCTAACCCTGCACTTTCCGCAGCGAGCGGACAATGCATGTTTTTTAATGCTTCCAATTACAAAGAAAATTTATGGCATGAACGTGTAAAAAATCAAGTTGTAGAAGACGTAGAGGTTATGAAACTTGTTAAGCAGGAAAAATATAATGCTGAAGCCTTGCTGGCTAATGGTATGATTTACTGTAGGATGTACAAGAACTTAAACGAAAGTTTAAATGGCTTTAGTAAAAATTTACTTGCAGGTTTTGGTAATAACATCATAATATTATTACTTTACCTGCTTTTGGTAATTGTAGGGCCAGTAATTTTAATTTTAAACTTTAATATAGCTCTACTTGTATTACCAATTACATTAATTGTGTTAGGTAGAATAATGATCTCTTTTTTATCGGGACAAAATGTTCTGATGAATCTGATTTTGCATCCATTGCAAATGTTGTTCTTCCTAATTATTTCTTTAATCTCTATAAAAAAGTACATCTTTAAAACCGGCACATGGAAGGGCAGAATGATCAAACAGATTTAAAAGTTAAAAAAACAGCAGTAGCTGTAATTATCGTTTTTCATTTGGTTGGTTTATTGGGTTTCTTAATCCCTGTTGCGCAACCCTATTTTATTAGGTTAGTTCCTTTCCACCTCCTTTTAATGTTTGCCGTTATCGTGTTCTCCTATAATGGAGATATTAAAAGACTGTTACTCTTCGTTTCAGGCGTTTTTCTTTGTGGTTTTTTAGTAGAGGTGCTGGGCATTCATACCGGAAAGATTTTTGGGAGTTATTATTATGGAAATACATTAGGATATAAAATTGCTGCGGTTCCACTGTTGATGGGCGTAAACTGGGTAATCTTAATTTTCAGTATTGGGCAAATGATGAAAAACCTTAAAATCAGAAATAGTATTCTAGCTTCTTTTTTAGGCTCAATAGCTTTGGTAATTTTCGATTTCTTTTTAGAGCCGGTAGCCATGAAGTTTGATTATTGGCATTGGGATTGGCATATAATTCCCCTTCAAAATTATATAGCCTGGTTTATAGTTTCCATTATCTTATTAAAATTTTATTACGCATTGGGCTTAAAACAGCAAAAATATATAGGAAGCGCAATGTTTTTAGCCCAATTAATATTTTTTGTTGTCTTGTACATGACAACCCGAACAAATATTTTTGCTTAATTTTGCAACACAATGAGTTACAACTTACAAGTCACCATAGATAAATCATCAGGCTTTTGCTTTGGTGTGGTTTACGCTATAGAAATGGCCGAAGATATTTTAGATAACGAAGGTTATCTATATTGTTTGGGTGATATTGTTCATAATGACGAGGAAGTAGAAAGATTGACTGCCCGAGGATTAAAAATTATCGATCACGAGGTTTTAAAAACGCTTAAAAACGAAAAGGTTTTAATTAGAGCACATGGCGAAGCACCATCTACTTATCAACTTGCTTTAGAAAATAATTTAATTCTTATTGATGCATCATGTCCAGTGGTCTTAAAGCTTCAAAATCGCATTAAGAATTCGCATGATGATGACGAACAGATTTTAATATTCGGTAAACATGGCCATGCTGAAGTAATTGGTTTGCAAGGACAGACTGACGGAAAAGCAATTGTTTTCCAAGATTTAGCCGAACTGGATACAATAGAACTGCCTTCGAAATTTACGTTGTATAGCCAAACTACCAAGAGTACCGATAAATTTTATCACATTAAAGATCAATTATTAAGTCGGGGTTACGATGTTAAAGCAAATGATACCATTTGTAGACAGGTTTCTAACCGTTACGATGAGTTGGAAAGGTTTGTAGCGAATTACAATAAAATTGTTTTTGTCTCAGGTAAAAAATCATCTAATGGAAAAGTACTTTATGATGTTTGCAAAAAGTACAATGATCATTCATACTTCATCTCCAATATAGAAGAACTAGATCAATCTTGGTTTTCCGAAAATGATAAGGTTGGAATTTGTGGTGCCACATCTACACCGATGTGGTTGATGGAAAAAGTAAAATCAGCCTTAGAACAATATTAATCTTCCATAGGCAAATCAATTTTCTATTAAAACTGTTAATAAGAAAAAGCCAATTGAAAATTAACCGATCACATATTGGAATACTTGTTGCCTCAGCTGTAATCATCTGCTGGTTTACATCAATTTATTTCTTATTGCGTTGGAATTTCGAATGGAGTAATCCATTGGTTTATCTGATGATTTTTATTCAAATGCATTTATACACGGGTTTGTTTATAACTGCTCACGATGCCATGCACGGAACAATTTCATCTGATAAAAAGTTGAATAATTTTTTCGGATACCTGTCTGTGTTTTTGTATGCCGGCTTTTTCTACAATAAACTTTACGATAAACACCACAAGCATCACAGACACGTACATACCGAAGATGATCCTGATTTTGCACCGCATGGATTTTGGAAATGGTATTTCAGTTTTATGATGAATTATGTAACTATAATTCAGCTCGTAATTATGGCAGTTGCTTATAATGTTTTAAAAGTTTGGATTGCCGAAAAAAACTTATTGCTGTTTTGGGTTTTGCCATCACTGTTGAGCACTTTCCAATTATTCTATTTTGGTACTTATCTCCCGCATAAGGGTGAGCACGATAATGAATATCATGCTTCAACTCTAAATAAAAATCACTTTGTGGCATTCATAACCTGTTATTTTTTTGGTTATCATTTAGAGCACCATCAACAACCAAAAATGCCCTGGTGGCAATTGTATAAAACTAAATCTGATTCAAATTTGACTTAAAAATGTTTTCTGTCATATTTTTCAGATAGGTTGAAAACAATAAAAAAGCGATATTTGCGCCACAAAACATATTCTTTATTTAAATGAGCAAAAAGGGAATTTTACTGGTTAATTTAGGAACACCCGATAGTCCTGCAGTATCTGATGTTAAAAAATATTTAGATCAGTTTTTAATGGATGAACGGGTGATCGATATTCCTGCTTTTAATCGTACATTATTAGTAAAAGGTATTATTGTCCCTTTTCGAAGCCCGAAAACAGCGAAACTATATAAAGAAATATGGAATGAAAACGGCTCTCCACTTTTATTTTATAGCCAATTGCAAGCCAAAATGCTTCAAGAAAGACTTGGAGAAGATTACCAGGTAGAATTGGCAATGCGTTACCAAAGCCCTTCTATAGCCTCGGCTTTGGCAAACCTAAAAGCTGGCTTGGTAGAAAGTATTCAGGTGATTCCAATGTTTCCGCAGTATGCATCGGCGAGTACGGGTTCGGTAATGCAATTGGTAATGGAATTGGTAAGCAAATGGCCAACAGTTCCTCCAATATCATTTGTTAACTCTTTTCATGACAATGAGTTAATGATCAAAGTTTTTGCTGAAAATGCAAGAAAGCATAATGTAGAAAGTTATGATCATGTTCTGTTTAGTTTCCACGGATTACCGGAAAGACAGTTGTTAAAATGCGATCATACTGGAAGCTATTGTTTGAAAAATGCAGATTGTTGTCAAACCCTTAACGATACAAATAAATTTTGTTATTCAGCCCAAGGGCATGATACTGCAAGGCTAATTGCGAAAGAACTAAATTTATCTAGAGAAAATTATACGGTTTGTTTTCAATCGCGATTGGGAAAAGAACCTTGGGTACAACCTTATACAACGGATATTTTAAAGAAATTGGCCGGCGAAGGCAAAAAACGCTTATTGGTTTTTAGTCCAGCTTTTGTGGCCGATTGTTTGGAAACCTTATATGAAATTACTGTAGAATACCACGAAGAATTTAAAGCTCTAGGAGGTGAACACGTTCAGCTGGTTGAAAGCTTAAATGATAGTCCGGTATTTATTGAGGCATTAGCTGGGATGATCAAATAATTTAATGGCGAAATTAATCATCTTGATGGGCGTTTCTGGAAGTGGTAAGACCTCTATCGGTGAGGCACTAGCTGAAAAAATAGATGCAAAATTTATTGATGGTGATCATCTCCACTCTCAACATAACATTGATAAAATGGCTTCTGGAATTCCCCTTACGGATACAGATAGATATGATTGGCTTAAACTGATTGGTGAAGTTGGGAAAAAGGGTATTGAGAATAATATGAATTGTATCATTGCCTGTTCAGCCTTGAAAAAATCTTATAGAGATATTATAAGGGTAGAAAATGAGAACATAAAGTTCGTTTATCTGAAAGGAAGTTTTCAATTAATCGAGTCTAGATTAGCATCCAGAAAAGGGCATTATATGCCTTCCGGATTATTGCAGAGTCAATTTGATGTTTTGGAAGAACCAGGAAGTGAAGAAACTGATATTGTAACAGTTGAAATTAACCAAAGCATTTCCGAAATTACCAACGAAATTCTTAAATCTGATCAGGTTTTGTGATCATTTCAATGATCTGATCCGTTGAACCCTTTTTTCCCTGAACATACTTTCTAGCCTTTTCTGATGCAGATTGATTATCCTTAAAATTATTAAATGCCAGTTCTAATTCTTCTGCATTAGAAATACTCTGTGCAGCGCCCAAGGCAATTAAATCTTTCGCTTCTTGAAACTTATCATATTTTGGTCCGAAAATTACGGGTAATCCAAAAGCTACAGCCTCTAAGGTATTGTGAATTCCAGCTCCAAAGCCACCACCAATGTAAGCCAATTTTCCATATCGGTATAAAGAAGATAACATACCGATGTTATCGATGATAAGGATTTGTGCTTGAGTATTTTCTGTTGCACTTAGAGTCGATAGCCTTAAATTACTTGAAAACTGCTTTTCTATGCTTTCTATATGATTGGAATCAATTTCATGCGGAGCAATTATAAATTTCCAATCAGGATATTTTTCTGGCAACGCAGATAGTATTCTTTCATCTTCAGGCCATGTACTGCCAAAAATTAATACCGGAGAATTACCGATAAAGCTTTCAATTGCTGGGAGTATTTTTGGCGCTTGGGCGTTTTCAAACACTCGATCAAAACGTGTATCGCCACTAAGCGTACAGTTATCAATCCCAATAGAATTTAAAAGATTTACGCTTTCCTGATTTTGAACAAAGAAATAAGTAACACATTTTAGCATTGCCCTATAAAAACCGCCATACCATTTAAAAAATACTTGATTTTCTCTAAAAATGCCTGAGATTAGATATAATGGGATTTCTCTCTTTTTAAGTTCCGTAAAATAGAAATACCAAAATTCATACTTGGTAAAAATTGCCATTTCTGGATTTATACTGTCAATAAATCGCTTTGCATTTTTAGGGGTATCAATTGGCAAATAGAAAACATCTGCAAGCGCATAATTTTTTCTAATTTCGTAACCCGAAGGTGAAAAAAAGGTAACCACAATCTTTTTGCTTGGAAATTTCTTTTTCAGTTCTTCTAATACAGGTCTTCCTTGTTCAAATTCACCCAGGGATGCAAAATGAAACCAAATGTGTTTTTCTAACGGATTTACTTTTTTTGCAATCTTTTTAAAAATATCTTTTCGTCCATTAACAAATAGCTTTGCTTTGGCATGGAAAATTGACAAAAAGCAAATAATTACGTAGTATAATCTAATTCCTAATAAGTAAAGCCAAAGCATTGAATGTAATTTATTATCTTCGTCGCAAGATAAAACGAAAATATTTAAAACTCCCTAATTAAATATATGAAAATAGCCGTAGTTGGTACAGGATACGTTGGTTTAGTGACAGGAACATGTCTGTCTGAAACAGGAAACGATGTAATTTGCGTTGATATTAACGATGCAAAAGTAAAAAAAATGCAGAATGGCGAGGTTCCAATCTACGAACCAGGTCTTGATCTATTGTTTCACAGGAACATTGAACAAGGAAGATTAACCTTCACTACAAATCTTGCTGATGCGGTTAAAGATGCGCAAATCATTTTCATGGCACTTCCAACGCCTCCAGGTGGAGACGGTGCTGCAGATCTTTCTTATATTTTAGGTGCAGCAAAGGATATTTCAAAGCTGATTACAGAATATAAAATTATTGTAAACAAATCAACTGTTCCTGTGGGTACTGCAGATAAAGTGAGAGCTGTTTTTGCTGCCAATACTTCAATAGAAGTTGATGTGGTTTCAAATCCAGAGTTTTTACGTGAAGGTGTAGCTGTTGAGGATTTTATGAAACCTGATCGTGTTGTACTTGGTACAACTAGTGAACGTGCCAAAAAACTTATGACAGAACTTTACGGCCCTTATGTACGTCAAGGAAACCCGATTTTGTTTATGGATGAACGTTCTTCTGAACTTACCAAATACGCGGCAAATTCTTTCCTTGCAACTAAGATCACCTTTATGAATGAGATTGCAAATCTTTGTGAGCTTGTTGGTGCGGATGTAGATGCAGTAAGAAAAGGTATCGGATCAGACGATAGAATTGGTAAACGTTTCCTTTTTCCTGGAATTGGTTACGGCGGTTCATGTTTCCCTAAAGATGTTCAGGCACTGGTAATGGCTGCAGATGAAAATACGTATGATTTCCAGATCCTTAAATCGGTAATGGAAGTTAACGAAAGACAAAAAACCATCATTGTAGATAAAGTTCTAAAATATTATAAAAACGATATTCAGGGGAAACACTTTGCGCTTTGGGGCTTAGCTTTCAAACCTGAAACAGATGATATCCGTGAAGCACCAGCACTATATATTATAGATGCACTTGTTAAAAATGGCGCTACCGTTACTGTTTTCGATCCAGAAGGAATGGAAAATGTAAAAGGTGTTATTGGCGATAAGGTGAAATATGCACAAAACCAATACGAAGCCTTGGAAGGTGCAGATGCGCTTTTAATTGCGACTGAATGGTCTGTATTCCGTAATCCTGATTTTGATAAAATTGAGAATATTTTAAAAAACAAAGTAATTTTTGATGGGCGTAACCTATACGATCTTCAGAAAATGATTGACTTGGGCTACTATTATAACAGTATCGGAAGAAAACTAATTGATTAAGATGGAACGTAAAAGAATACTGATTACTGGAGCAGCCGGCTTTTTGGGCTCTCATTTGTGCGATAGATTTATAAAGGAAAATTATCATGTAATTGGAATGGATAACCTGATCACAGGAGATCTAGCCAATATCGAACATCTTTTTAGTTTAGAAAACTTCGAGTTTTATAATCACGATGTCTCGAAATTTGTACATATCCCAGGTCAACTGGATTATATCCTTCACTTCGCATCTCCTGCAAGCCCGATAGATTATTTAAAAATTCCAATCCAGACCTTAAAAGTTGGATCATTGGGTACCCATAATTTACTGGGTTTGGCTCGAGCTAAAGGTGCCAGGATGTTAATTGCTTCTACTTCTGAAGTTTACGGAGATCCAAGTGTAAATCCACAGCCAGAAGAATATTGGGGAAATGTTAATCCTGTAGGTCCAAGAGGCGTTTACGATGAGGCCAAACGTTTTCAGGAAGCCATTACTATGGCTTACCACACATTCCATGGTGTTGAAACCAGAATCGTGCGGATTTTTAATACCTATGGTCCGAGAATGCGATTAAATGACGGAAGGGTACTTCCTGCATTTATCGGTCAGGCACTTAGAGGCGAAGATTTAACTGTTTTCGGAGACGGAAGTCAGACCAGATCTTTCTGCTATGTTGATGACTTGATTGAAGGAATTTATCGTTTGTTAATGTCTGATTATGCTCAGCCCGTTAATGTTGGCAATCCGGACGAAATTACGATTAAACAATTCTGTGAAGAGATTATCAAACTTACAGGTACATCACAAAAAATTGTTTACAGAGAACTTCCACAGGATGACCCTAAACAAAGAAGACCAGATATTACTAAAGCAAGAGCGTTGTTAAACTGGGAACCAAAAGTTGGGCGTGCAGAAGGTTTGAAAATTACTTATGATTATTTCAAATCTTTACCGGAAGAAGCTCTGGCAAAGATTGAGCATAAAGACTTTACAACATTTAATCGTTAAGATGTCTAAAATATTAGTTACCGGAGGTACGGGTTATATCGGTTCGCATACAGTTGTAGAACTCCACAATGCGGGTTACGAAGTGGTTATCGTTGATAATCTTTCCAACTCGAACATCAAAATCCTAACTCAGCTCCACGCGATTACCGGAAAATGGTTCGATTTTCAGGAAATCGATCTTCAGGATGCCGGCGCTGTTCAGGAATTTGCGGAGCAGCATACGGACATCACCGGGATTATCCATTTTGCGGCCTATAAGGCTGTTGGAGAATCGGTTGTCCAGCCCCTGAAATATTACAGGAACAACTTTTACAGCCTGATCAATCTGCTTACCTCTTTCAACAGAAAGATCGATCTTGTATTTTCATCGTCCTGCACGGTTTACGGCCAGCCAGACAGTCTGCCGGTTACCGAATCGGCGCCAGTAAAAAAGGCCGAGTCGCCCTACGGAAACACCAAGCAGATTGCCGAGGAGATCCTGGAGGAAACCGCTGCGGTAACACCGGATCTTAACGTAATTGCACTGCGCTACTTCAATCCGGTTGGCGCACACGAAACCGCACTGATTGGTGAGCTTCCCAACGGGGTTCCGGCCAATCTGGTTCCCTTTATTACTCAGTCGGCCATTGGCAAACGCGGACCGATAACGGTTTACGGAAACGATTACGATACGGTTGACGGTTCTGCAGTACGCGATTACATCCACGTAGTAGACCTAGCCAAGGCACATGTTGCCGCGGTTAAGCGCATGGAAGAAAAGAAGGCGGAAAGCAATTACGAGGTTTTCAATATCGGTACCGGAAAGGGATCTTCGGTTCTTGAAATTATCTCTGCCTTTGAAAGTACAACCGGAGAAAAACTGGATTACAAGATTGGGCCGAGGAGAAGCGGAGATGTAGAAAAGGTTTACGGCGATGTTCAGAAATCGAACGATGTGCTGGGCTGGAAAGCAGATCTTGATATCGATGAAATGATGAGATCGGCTTGGGAATGGGAAAAGTACATCAAAGCGAATCCATTTTAAATGAAGCTAGCGGAGCACAAGGATTTAAAAGTTGCTATAACAGATCTTCCTGTCAAAGAAAAAGATAGGTTGTTGTTAAGGCTTGTTGCTAAAGATAAAGTGCTCACCGAACATCTTCACTATAAATTGTTGGAAAGTGAAATCGATTTAGAAGAAAGAAAAGAAAAAATAAAAGCAGATGCTGAAGCGCAAATCTCTGAGCTTAAAAAGCTAAATGCTAAAGAAGCTTTGGTTAAGGTAAGAAAGATGATTACTTCGGTAAATCACTTTTATAAAGTAACCAAGGATGTTCTAGGAGAAGTAGAACTGAAGATTTATATTTTAAACATTATCCCGATAGAATACAAAAGATCTATTTTTGGCTATCGGGATTTTAGTTTTTTGTTCTCCGCTTATTACATTAAAACTGTATCGGTTACCATTAATAAATTTAAAAAGCTTCACGAAGATTTACAATTCGATCTTTCAGAAAACTTAAATCATTTGTTAGACAGGATTTATTCTTCTAAATTAGCTGTTGAAGCCGAGGCATCAAATTTGCCTAAGGAAATAAGTTAAGCCAAGATCCCGTCGTTATGTTCGGACTATTTAAGAAGAAAAAAATATTGCCCGAATTTAATTTCTCAAATATTGGAACCGATATGCACTCGCATATACTTCCCGGCATTGATGATGGTGCACAAACCATAAACGATTCTTTACTTTTAGCGAAAAAATTTAAGGCACTTGGTTTTAAAAAACTTATTGCTACGCCACATATTATGGCAGATTATTATCGAAATACTCCAGATACAATCAATAAGGCTTTAGATGTTTTAAGAAAGGGTCTGGAGGATATTCAGTTAGACTTGGAGGTAAGCGCAGCTGCTGAATATTATCTTGATGAAACGTTGGAGAAGAAAGTAAAACAAAAAGAAGTACTCACTTTTGGCAATCAGTATTTACTTTTCGAATTATCTTATATAAATACGCCCCAAAATCTGTTTGATTTTATTAGAATTATGCAAGATGCTGGGTATAAACCAGTCTTGGCCCATCCCGAGCGTTATCCATATTTTTATAATTCTGTAGAAAATTATCAGCAGATAAGAGAAACTGGCTGTTTGCTTCAGCTCAATTCCATTGCTTTAACGGGTTACTATGGAGCAGGAGCAAAAAAAGTGGCAGAGGAAATGGTAGAAAATCATCTGGTAGATTTTATCGGAAGCGATATGCATCATTTAAAGCATGCCATCGCTTTAGAAGACAGTTTGACAACTCCAGGGTTGCATCAATTGCTTACCCAGCATCAATTAAATAACGTACTGCTTTAAAAGGATTAAGTGTTCGAAATGTTTAATCGGTTAATTGTTCACTCTGTGAAATGGACAATTAACCAATTTTAACTATAGAAATAGATTACCACAATTAACCAGTTAACCTTTATTCGTATCGTAATGCCTCAACTGGATCTAATTTCGATGCTTTTTTTGCAGGATAATATCCAGAACCAATCCCAACTAATACGCACAAAACGAAGCCACCCAAAATAAATAACCAAGGGATAATAAATGAGCCTCCCATTGCTAGTGATATTAAGTTTCCAAGCAAAATTCCTAAAAATATGCCCAGCGCTCCGCCCATAAGGCAAATCACAACAGCTTCAATTAAAAACTGGCGACGAATAACTTGAGGATTTGCTCCAATTGCTTTCCGAATTCCAATCTCTCTGGTTCTTTCGGTAACGGATACAAGCATAATATTCATCAGCCCGATTGATGCTCCAATTAGGGTTATAATCCCAATTGCGACACCGCCAATAGCCACAAATGCCAAATTTTCGAATAAAGTCTGGGCAATTGCATCACTTTTAGTAATCTCGAAATTATTTGTTTCTCCAACCTTAACCTTGCGGATATTTCTAAATAAAGCAGTTGATTCGCCTATAACATTATCCTGAATATCATTGTTAGGAACCATCACGGTAATGGTATATGATGGATTTGCATTTGCATTAATCTGTTTTGCTTTTAGGAGTGGTACATAAACCGCCCTATCTCCACTAAAGCCCATACTAGATCCTTTTTTAGCTAAAATACCAACAATTTTGAACCGGTTGTTGCCCACATTAATGAGCTTATCCATTGGATCAGAACCTTTAAAAAGCTTGTCAACTACTTCGCCACCAACAATACAAACATTACTTCCAAGCTGGATTTCGGAAACACTAAAGTTTCTCCCTTCTGATAGATTCAATCCTTGAGACGCTAAGCCATTTTCATCAATACCTTGAACATTAATATTTGGATTGGTCTTTAAACTACCAAACTTGACTGTAGAGCCCCCACTTGCAAAAACGCTTACCGCAACAGTTGCTGGGGTGTTTAAGCTGTCTTTAAATCTAACAGCATCTTCATATCTAATGGCTTTGAAAGGTTTTGGTCTTTTTCCTTGTCCGCCAATTCTGATTCCCGTTCCGCGATTTCTTATTGTAAATGAATTGGCACCCATGCTACTAAAAGCTTCGGTCATGCTTTTTTTAACAGCATCAAGCGTTGTCAAAATGCCCACTAAAGCCATTAAACCAATGGCAATAATTAAAGCAGTTAACATAGTACGAAGTCTATTGCCCTTAATCGATTCTAGTGCAAGCCTGATGTTTTCTCTGTAATTCATTTAAGCGTTTGTATGAAATAGTTGTTTCGGAGCGAAAGATAACCGCCCAAACTTACATATCCTATAAAAATAAAAAAGTCCCGATGTTTAGACAAGGGGACTACTAGATATGTTACAATATTATTTTCTTTATGCAGAAAAACTGGTACCACAGCCACAAGTGCTGGTTGCATTAGGGTTTACAAAGGTAAAGCCACGAGAGTTTAAGCCATCTTGCCAATCGATCATCATGCCCATAAGGTACATTTGGTGCGCCTTGTTCATGAAAACTTTAATTCCATCGATGAAATATTCCTGATCTCCATCTTTTTTCTGGTCAAAACCTAAAATGTAGTTCATCCCGGCACAGCCACCACCCTCTACGCCAACGCGTAAACCATAATCCTCGCCAATTTCTTGCTGATCCTTTAATTTATATAACTCTTTTGCCGCTCCTTCTGAAAAAGTAACCGGTGCAAATGCTGTATCAACTGTTGTGCTCATGTTATTTAAATTTTAACTGTTACAAATATAAATAATAATGCACATTTTTGCTTTTATCTACTCGTTAATATTACCTTAATAAAACAATACAAATGAATGTCCAACAAATCGTTATTGATATAGCTGTCTTATTTTTAGGCGTTTTTTTAGCCCTTTTCGCTATTTATTACTTATTAAAGAATGATATCCATCGTTTCTTCAACTTAAAAACCATCGAATTAAATAAAGAAAGTAGGGCTAATTTACTGCCTTTGAGGTTACAGGCGCATGAAAGGCTAATTATTTTTACCGATCGAATTAATCCAGCAAACTTACTTGTTCGGCTTCATCAACAAGGAATTGGAATATCGACGTTGCAGGCGGGAATTTTAAATGAAGTTCGGTCAGAATACCAGCATAACATTACACAGCAGCTTTATGTTGATAGTGTAACCTGGAATGTGGTTCGCAAACTTAAAGATGATACCATTGCAATGATTAATAATGCTGTTAAAGGATTGCCTGCAGATGCCAATGGAATAGAATTGAGCAAAGCAATTCTGAAGCACATGGCCAGTATTGATGAAAATCCTTACGATTTGACAATAGAGCTGGTTAAAAAGGATATTCAGAAACTGTTTTAATAGGCTAAGTTCAAAAAAGATTAATCGGTTAATTGTTTAAATTGATTAATTGCATAGTTCGCAACTTTTATAAGCGCAACTAACGAACAAATAACCAATGAACTAACCAAACATGAGCGATAAAAAACGTACCACCACATCTGGCATAGAAATAAAAGAACTTTATACTTCTGCAAAGCCGATGGAAGAAAAACCCGGCGAATTTCCATTTACCAGAGGGATTCAGAAGGATATGTACCGGGGGCGTTTATGGACAATGCGGCAATATGCCGGTTTTTCGACCGCTGAAGAGTCCAATAAACGATATCATTATTTATTGGCTCAGGGTACAACAGGCTTATCAGTTGCTTTTGATTTGCCTACTCAAATTGGTTACGATTCCGACCACGAAATGTCTGATGGCGAAGTTGGGAAAGTTGGCGTTGCCATAGATTCACTAAAGGATATAGAGATTTTATTTGATGGTATTGAGCTGAAAAACATCACAACCTCAATGACCATTAATGCAACCGCTTCTATTTTGCTGGCCATGTATATCGCATTGGCAAAAAAGCAAGGTGCAGATTTAAAGCAAATTTCCGGAACTATTCAAAACGATATTTTGAAAGAATACGCAGCAAGAGGAACTTATATTTATCCACCAAAACCCTCAATGCGTTTAATTACCGATATTTTTGAATATTGTAGCAAAGAAGTTCCAAAGTGGAACACCATCTCTATTTCAGGCTACCACATTAGAGAGGCAGGTTCTACGGCGGTACAGGAACTGGCTTTTACGTTGGCAAACGGCAAAACATACTTAAAGGCCGCATTAAATAAAGGGTTGGATATTAATATTTTTGCTAAGCGATTATCGTTCTTCTTCAATTGCCATAATAACTTTTTTGAGGAAATTGCAAAATTTAGAGCGGCGAGAAGGATGTGGGCTAAAATTACCAAAGATCTGGGCGCAACAGATGAAAAAGCACAAATGCTTCGCTTCCATACGCAAACAGGTGGATCTACCTTGACTGCGCAGCAACCTTTAAACAATGTAATCCGGGTTAGTAACCAAGCAATGGCAGCCGTTTTGGGCGGGACACAATCATTACATACCAATGGGTATGATGAGGCGCTTTCTCTTCCTACAGAATCGGCTGCAAAAATCGCATTGCGTACGCAACAGGTCATTGCCTTTGAAAGCGGCGTAGCGGACACAGTTGATCCCCTGGCAGGATCTTTTTTTGTAGAAAACCTTACCGATGAAGTAGAAAAAGCAGCCTGGGTTTACATTGATAAGATAGATGCAATGGGCGGATCGGTAAATGCGATAGAAAGCGATTACATGCAAAACGAAATTGCTAATGCCGCTTACCAGTATCAAACTGAGGTAGAAAGTGGCGAACGGGTTTTAGTGGGTGTTAATAAGTTTACTCAAACGGAAGAGGGGATTACAGAGGTATTTAATATAGATGATTCAATTCGTATATTACAAACAGAAAAACTCAAAGATTTAAGGGCAACGCGAAATAACAAAGCGGTAGAAAATGCGTTGAATCTTTTGGAAGAGGGCGCTAAGGCAGATATTAATCTTATGCCATTAATTATTGATGCTGTTGAGCATTATGCAACCTTAGGTGAAATAGCCGATGTACTTCGAAATACCTTCGGAGAATATTAAAATCATGTTAATAAATAGTTATCCACACTAAAAATTCAGGTTAAACGAGATAGGTTCTTGCTTATGAATGAGTTACAAATTATTTGAAATTTTTGTTTAAAATGTTGATAATTTTGTCAATATTCGTAGTCCCGAAACGGACCATCCCGTAAATTCGAATCGGCACTGAAAACCAATAAATTATAGAAATCGCAATGGAAAAAACTTGTACAGAAGTGTGGAAGAACTGTCTTCAAATTATTAAGGATAACATCCCGAACCAAAGTTTTAAAACCTGGTTCGAGCCAATAACAGCCCTTAAATTGGAAGGTAAGGTTTTAACCATTCAGGTACCGAGTTTATTCTTTTACGAATGGCTTGAAGAGCACTATGTAGGCTTATTACGTAAAACTGTAAAAAAACAACTTGGAGAGGATGGCCGGTTGGAATATAACATCGTTGTAGATAAATCATCTAACAGCGGTAATCCGTATACAACAAATATGCCTTCAAATGGAAATGGGGCAGAGGCAAAGGTTCAATCCATGCCAATTCCTGTTTCGATAAATAAGGACATTAAAAATCCATTTATTATCCCTGGATTAAAAAAATTAAATGTAGATCCACAATTAAATTCCAATTATACTTTCGAAAACTATATAGAAGGAGATTGTAATCGTTTGGCCCGCTCTGCAGGTTATGCGGTAGCAGCAAAACCAGGTGGTACTTCTTTTAACCCATTAATGATTTATGGTGGCGTTGGTTTGGGAAAAACCCACTTGGCGCAGGCGATTGGTAACGAGATAAAACGCAGCATGCCAGATAAACTGGTTATTTATGTAAGCTGTGAGAAATTCTGTCAGCAGTTTGTTGATTCATTAAAGAACAATACCATTAACGATTTCGTTAATTTTTATCAGGCAATGGATGTGATCATTATGGATGATGTGCACAATTTTGCTGGTAAAGAAAAAACTCAGGATATCTTCTTCCATATTTTTAACCATTTGCATCAATCGGGAAAACAGGTTATTTTAACGTCTGATAAAGCACCGAAAGATTTAGCTGGTTTAGAAGAGCGTTTGTTAAGTCGTTTTAAATGGGGCCTATCTGCCGATTTGCAGATTCCTGATTTGGAAACCCGTATCGCCATCTTAAGAAAGAAAATGTATGCCGATGGTATTGAGTTACCAGGAGAAGTTGTAGAATACGTTGCACACAATATCGATAATAATGTTCGTGAACTTGAAGGTGCAATGGTTTCTTTGCTCGCCCAAGCTACTTTGAACAAAAAGGAGATCGATTTGAACCTAGCGAAACAAATGCTGAAAAACTTCATCAAAAATACTTCAAAAGAGATTTCGATGGAATACATTCAGAAATTGGTTTGCGAGTATTTCGAGGTTCCTGTTGATATGGTTAAATCACAAACCCGCAAAAGAGAAATTGTTCAGGCCCGCCAGATTTCCATGTATCTTTCAAAAAGCCACACCAAATCATCTTTAAAAACCATTGGTGCTTTCTTTGGTGGCCGCGATCACAGTACTGTAATCTATGCTTGCCAAACGGTAGAGGATTTAATCGATACGGATAAAAAGTTTAAAGCTTACGTGCACGATATTCAAAAGAAATTGAAAATGAGCTAATAGAAGAGCATTAATCTAAACTTACCTTATTATAACAAGAAAGCCTCAGATGTAAATCTGAGGCTTTCTTGTTTATTGTAGTTTGATATAATTAAATTCCTAAATGCTTAATAGATAAACAAATAGCGATTTTAAATTAATTCTACTAAAACTATAGATATTATAGTTTTATTTGTATGTTTGCGATATCAATATTACACTAATGATATGAACCACTTTTACATTAAGAAATCTTTAGTATCCGTTTTCAAGGCTCATGCAAGTTTAAATTTGCAAAATATGTGCTGTACTAATTATTTACAGTGTTGTTGTAGTATGCGAATGTTTTAAACATTGCCTCACTATTGTAAATATTATACATCCTTATTTTCTTTTGGTTTATGAACCCTCTTTTCAGGAAATTGGTAATCAGTTTAATGGTTATTGTTTCGGCCTATATTTTTTTGAATTTTGAACTTAAAAAGTCGGAAGCGAAACCTGCTCCAATAACAAAGAATCAGCCAGCTTGTTGCTCATCCAAACTGCCAAATAGATTTGGTATTAAGTATGCTGCCTTAAATTTCGAACCAAAAAGTGTGCATGCAAATTCTTCAAAAGAAAAAATAGATGGCATGGTTTGGATAAATGGGGGCACTTATTTAATGGGTGGGGATAATAAACAGGCGCTTGATGATGAATATCCAAAGCACAATGTAAAAGTGAATGGTTTTTATATGGATGTTACCGAAGTAACCAATGCCCAGTTTAATAAATTTATTACTGCAACACATTATAAAACTACAGCAGAGCGCAAACCTGATTGGGAATTAATTAGAAAACAACTTCCGCCGAATACACCAAAGCCAGATGAAGATCTGCTTGTTGCAGCGTCATTGGTTTTTAAGCCCACAAACAGTAAAGTTAATTTAAGCGATTATTCCCAATGGTGGGTTTGGACAAAAGGTGCAAATTGGAAACATCCGCATGGCCCAAGCAGTAATATTAATGGTAAAGAGAATTTTCCCGTTGTTCACATTTCATTCGAGGATGCAAAAGCTTATTGCAAATGGGCAGGAAAAAGATTGCCCACCGAGGCAGAATGGGAATGGGCGGCAAGAGGTGGTTTAGAAAATAAAATTTATCCTTGGGGTAACGAAGCCATCAATGCAGGCAAACCAAAAGCAAATATCTGGGAAGGAGATTTCCCCTATAAAAATTCAAAAAAGGATCAGTTTTATTACACCGCTCCTGTAAAATCATTTATCGCTAATGGCTACGGATTATATGATATGGCTGGAAATGTATGGGAATGGTGTGCCGATTATTACGATAGCAGGTATTATGCAAGCAGCAAAACATTTGATAATCCAAAAGGCCCATCAAAATCTTATGATCCTGATGATGTTTATGCGGTAAAACGAACCATAAGAGGTGGCTCATTTTTATGTAACGATAGTTATGTTCTGGATACCGGGTATCGAGAAGAATGAAAACCTCAGAGGATAGCAGTTTAGAGCATCTAGGCTTTAGATGTGTAAAAGATAAATAACCAAAATTAATATGAACTAATTGATTTAAAATGAAGATGTGCTGTAAAAAATAACACAAAAAAATAGGGAGAAACTAATGTAACTCCCTACGAATTAAATTTTCGAACCAGGTTCTCAATTGGCGTTGGCCCTGATTCTAATCGCAACTTAATCCTAAACAAAACTATGCAAAATTTCTATGAAGTACGTGCTAGGGGCACGCTGACTTCAAAATTTCCTTTACGAAAAGATAAACGAAAATTATTAAGAACTGAATATCAGAAAAATACAATAAAATATAGCTTAATACTTTTATCGTTAATGTTTGTGCTAAACAAAAATACATATGCGCAAACCACCCCAATTATTAATTCTACCCTTACCGGAACCGTTAGAGATACCAAAACAGGTGAGACTTTGCCTGGCGTAAATGTGAGCATAAACGGTACAACACATACCGCTCTAACAGATAATAACGGTGTTTTTAGATTTGTTACCGGTCAGAAATTCCCATATACCTTAACCATAAGCTTTGTAGGTTATAAAACCATACAAGTAGTTGCTCAAGGAACTCCAATCGAAGTAAAATTGGAGGAACAGGTAAATACACTTAACAACGTTGTGGTAGTGGGTTATGGAACGCAAAAGAAAAGCGACTTCACCGGATCGCTTTCATCCATCCCTGCTGAATTAAAGAATTTGCCAGTTTCATCTCCAGATCGGCTTATTCAGGGCGCTGTTTCTGGAGCACAGGTTACTCAATCCAGCGGTCAGCCGGGTGGTGGGGTTTCCATCCGTGTCCGTGGCGGAACTTCTATTAATGCGGGCAACGAGCCACTTTATGTAATTGATGGTTTTCCGGTGTATAACGGAGATGCCACTGTTGATGCCGGCGTTACAAACGGACCAAGTATTAACCCCCTTTCTGCTTTAAATCCATCGGATATTGAATCTGTTGATGTACTCAAAGATGCATCTGCGACAGCTATTTACGGTTCTCGTGGAGCAAACGGCGTAATTTTAATTACCACTAAAAGAGGCAATAAGAATAGCTTTTCCATCAATTATAATGGATACTACGGTACGCAAAAAGTAACAAAAAAAATTGCTTTATTAAATGCAAGAGAATGGGGCTCCTTAAAAAATGACGCATTAACAGATGCAAAAAAAGCTCCTTTTTATACGCAGGCTCAACTTGATCAGTTAGGAGAAGGAACAGACTGGCAGGAAGAGGCGTTTAGAGAGGCTTCACTTCAAAATCACAGTCTTTCCATTTCATCTGGAAGCGATAAAACAAGATTGTTGCTTTCTGGTAATTATTTTAAACAAGACGGTGTAATTATCAATACAGGCTTCGAAAGATATTCTGGAAAACTAAACTTGGACCATGAAGTAAATTCGAAATTTAAAATTGGCACTTATTTAAATGGAAGCGTAACTCATGCCGATGTAGCACCAAGTGGAATTGTTGCCAATATTTTATCCATGGTGCCCGTTGTTCCGGTTAGAGATGCTAACGGAAATTTTACCTCAAACAGTAGTTTTGGCGCAACGGTTGCCAACCCAATAGCAACTTTGAGCTTGCAAACTAACGAAACCAAAACAACGCGGTTTTTACTTAATGGCTTTGGTGAATATAAAATTATCGAGGGTTTAACAGCAAAGGTTTCTTTGGGCAGCGATATCATAAATAATAAGCAGAACAGATATTTGCCATCAACTTTATACGAAAGTTCGCCGGGTGGGAATGCTTCAATAGGCTCACTATCTACCCTGAATTGGTTAAATGAAAATACTGTAAACTATAAAAAAACAATTAACGAGAAGCACAATTTTGATATATTAATAGGTAATACCCAACAAAAATCTGTCACCGAAGCGTATACTGCAGGTGCATCGAATTTTGTAAGTGATGCTTTTAAATATAATAATCTTGCATCGGGAACGGTATTGGTTAATCCAACCTCGTTAAAAACAGAATGGACACTTCAGTCTTTTTTGGCTAGGATTAATTATTCGTACGATAATAAATATTTGTTAACATTAACGGCTCGTGCCGATGGATCTTCTCGATTTGGGATCAATAATAAATGGGGAACTTTTCCATCTGCAGCTATTGCATGGAATGCCTCTAACGAAAAATTTCTTCAGAATATAAAAGAAATCAGTTCATTAAAATTTCGTTTCAGTGCTGGTGTAACGGGTAATCAGGAAATAGATCCATATCGCTCGCTGTCCCGATTATCAAGTTATCAATATACTTTTGCCAATACATTGGTTAATGGCTTGGCCATTAGCAGTTTTGCCAATCCCGATTTAACCTGGGAAAAAACAGCTCAGTATAATTTCGGCTTTGATTTAGAACTTTTCTCCAGCAGAATTCAACTTACCACAGATGTTTACTATAAAAAAACTTCCGATTTATTGCTGGAAGTACCCGTGCCGTATTCCTCTAGTTTAACAAGTGCGTTTCAAAACCTAGGGGTAGTAAGAAACAAAGGAGTAGAGTTAGGCTTAAGAACTTTAAATTTAACCGGTGCATTTAGCTGGACCACCAATCTAATATTTTCAGCCAATAGAAATAAAATTATCAGTTTGGGTGGCTCACCATATTTCTTTGTTACCGATCCTGCTAGTCCAACTACATTGCCTACTCAGATTATTAAAGTTGGCGAATCTGTTGGAGCATTTTACATGTTCGAAACAGATGGAGTAGATCCCGCTACAGGCTTGCAGAAATATAAAGATTTAAATGGAGATGGTGCAATTACGCAAGATGCCGATAGAAAAATTGTAGGCAGTTCTCAGCCCAAATTCTTAGCGAGCATTACAAATACTTTCAGGTACAAAAACTTCGATTTATCTGTTTTTCTAAATTCTTCTTACGGCAATAAAATCTTTAACTGGACGCGTGCCAACTTGGAATTGGGAACAGGTTACACCGGAGCTGTAGCTACTTTGCTTAACCGATGGACACCAACCAACACCATTACCGACGTTCATAAAGCAATAGAAAACCCGGCCGTAACCATATCTGATCGATTTGTAGAAGATGGATCTTTTATTCGATTGAAGAATATTTCGTTTGGATATACCATACCCAGCAGATTGCTTTCTAAATTGAAGCTGAGCACTTTAAGAATTTATGTTACCGGAACGAACCTACTTACCTGGACTAATTATACCGGTTATGATCCTGAAGTAAGCACCAACGGACAAAATTCCATCAGTACAGGTATGGATAGGGCGGCTTACCCAAATGCAAAATCAATTCAGGGTGGTATCAGCTTAACGCTATAATCCTTTTCAAAATTTAATTTTTATCATAATGAAAAAAGTATATTTTATTCTGGCGATCATTTCTGTAGGCTTTTCTGCTTGTGTTAAGCTAGATGAAAATCCAAAATCATTTATTTCTCCAGAGCAGTTTTACAAAACTTCTGGCGATGCCATTTCGGCGGTAAATGCCATTTATTATCCATTGGTAGATAATAGCACTGGGGCACAACCCATTTATAATCGATTGTTTTATACCGGTTTAGATTTTTTAACAGATGATTTGGATGCCGGGCCTGGTTCTCCAAATGCAGAAGTACGTGCGCTGGCCAAACTTACACATGCCTCTACGAACCTCCGAATTCAACAAATTTGGACCGAACATTACGAAGGGATTAATAAAGCCAATATCGCATTGGAAAGAATTCCCCAAATAGAGATGGACGCAAAACTAAAGAACCGCTTGTTGGGCGAAGCAACTTTTTTGAGAGCTTTTTACTACTTCAATTTGGTTAGGCTGTATGGAGATGTTCCGCTTTTATTAAAAGACCAAACTCAGTTAAGCATTGCAGAACTCCAGGTACCACGAACACCAAAAGAGCAGGTTTACGCACAAATTATAAAAGATTTACAAAGTGCGGCCACTTTATTCAAAAATGGATCGACTGGGGAAGCAGGTAGAGCCACCGAAGGCGCTTCCGTTTCATTACTCTCAAAAGTTTACCTAACGCAAAGAGATTGGGCAAATTCAGTTAAAACCGCTGAAACGGTAATTTCTGGTCCATATGGATATGCCTTGTTTGATGATTATGCTCAGGTTTTTTTACCAGCTTTTAAAAACGGAAAAGAGCATATTTTTTCTGCTCAGATAAAAGGAAGTACGATTAGTACGGGGCACTTAATTACGCCTAGCGATATCCGTTCTGGTGTTCCGGGCTTGAAAGGATCATACGGAAACCAATTAACCTTTTACACCGTAGGAAGTGATAATTTTTTCAGCCTGTATAAATTATACAGCAATAAGGATAAAAGAAAACGGGTGTCATTTGTAACCTATTATACAAGCCCATCGGATGGAAAAAAATATGCGACCATAAATGTGCCGGGAGATTCAGTTCCTTTTATCAATAAAAACTGGGATCCTAACTATGCCGCAACTGGTAATTCTGATGCCAACATGAATATTTTACGCTTCGCTGAAGTATTATTAATCCACGCCGAAGCTGAAAACGAACTCAATGGACCAACTTCTAAAGCTTACGAATCATTAAATAAAATAAGAAAACGAGCTGGTTTGGCAGATTTAACAACGGGTTTAACCAAAGACCAATTTCGGGATTCAGTTTATTTGGATAGAAGATTGGAATTAGTGGCCGAGTGTCATCGCTATTTTGATCTCATCAGAGAAACGGGTACAGAAAATACAGGTGTTGGACCAGAAGGGAAAGGCATTTTAATTAAAAACCTAAAGCTTGTTGGTAAAAACAATGTTGCTCCGAAGCATTATCTCTATGCAATTCCGCAAGGCGAGATAGACAGAAATCCGAAGCTTACCCAAAATCCTGGCTGGTAGAAAGCAAATAATTACTAGAACCACAATAAATAATCAAAAGAAAACTTAACCATAGTTATTATGAAAAAATTATATTTCAAAATTGGAAGTGTTGTTATTTTAATATCCTCCATATTTCAAATCGCATCGGCACAAACACCCTTAACATCCGATAAAGGATTTAAAGGTAAGATTGGAAGAACGGTTGCCGAATCTCAAGAATATTTTCCAGACCAGAAAAAAGCTCCAGTTGGAGCGCCGAATGTAATTGTGTTTTTAATTGACGATGCGGGTTACGGAACTTCCAGTGCGTTTGGAGGTTTAATGGAAACACCTGTTTTAGATAGCTTGGCAAATAATGGCTTGCGATATACCAATTTCCATTCAACAGGAGTTTGTTCGCCAACCCGGGCCGCATTGTTAACTGGTCGCAACCATCACTCGGTACACATGGGTACTTTAAATTACAGCTCGAGTGGTTTCCCGGGTTACGATGCAATTATGCCAGCAGATAAAGGAACCATTGCCGAGGTTTTACACGAAAATAATTACAGCACCTTCGCCGTTGGGAAATATCATGTAGCGCCAATTAATGAAATTACAGCCGTTGGTCCTTATGATAGATGGGCTGTAGGTCGTGGTTTTGATCATTTCTATGGTTTTCAGCTTGGCCATACCGATCAGTACCATCCAAATCTGTATGAAGATACCAAAGTTGTTGATGCTGAGCCAAACGGTAAACATTTAACTACTTTATTGGCCGATAAAGCCATAAGCTATATTTCCAATCAAAAATCTATCGCACCAGATAAACCGTTCTTTCTTTATTTTGCAACAGGAGCAATCCATTCGCCTCATCAAGTTGATAAAAAATGGAGCGATTTATATAAAGGAAAATTCGATAAAGGCTGGGATTGGTATAGAGAAGAAGTATTTGCCCGTCAAAAACGCCTTGGTGTAATACCTGCAAATGCAGTATTGCCAGATCGTGATCCGACAGTGAAATCGTGGGCCAGCTTAAGTCCAGAACAGAGAAAGGTTTATGCCCGTTTTATGGAAGTTTATGCGGGTTTCTTAACCCATGCCGATTACGAATTTGGAAGAATTGTTAATTATGTGAAAGAAATCGGACAGGCAGACAACACCGTTATTTTGGTCAGCATTGGCGATAATGGCTCCAGCCATAGTCCTCAAAATGGAAGTTTAAACGGTTACATAAGCTCTTTGGATGAAGATAAACAGGTTGCAGAATTATATAAAAATATAGATAAAATTGGTACGGAGCACTCTTTTGAAGATGCACCATCAGGATGGACACAAGCCACAAACACACCATTTAGATTATGGAAAGCTGATCCAAATAGCGAAGGCGGAACACATCAACCCCTAATTGTATATTATCCAAACGGACAGTTAAAGAAAGGCGACATTCGTGGGCAATATGGCCACGTAATTGATATTGCACCAACTATTTATGAACTGACTGGTGCAAAAGTTCCAGATGTGATTAAGGGCTATAAGCAAAAGCCCATTGAAGGTACAAGTTTGGTTTATTCTTTTAAAGATGCATCGGCTGTGAATCGCCATAAAATTCAGTACTATGAGCTTTTTGGTAAAAGAGCAATAGTTAAGGATGGGTGGAAAGCTTCGGTTTTTCATAAATCGGGTACAGATTTTTCCAAAGATGTTTGGGAATTATATAATCTAAACGAAGATTTTAACGAACGAATTGATCTGGCCGGAAAACTGCCTGAAAAAGTAAACGAGTTAAAAGCATTGTTTGATGAGGAAGCAATTAAGTATAATGTCTTCCCGTTAAATGATAATGCACTTGGCCACAGCGCAGGCGGTAGAGAACGCAGCCCTTTTGGACTGAACAAAAAAGTTGTTTTGTATTCAGGTATAGATCAGTTGCTAACTTTCAGTGGCCCGCAATTTCAAAATGATCCATTTTCTATTACCGCAGATATTGAGTTAAAATCAGGCAAGGAACAGGGTGTGCTTTTTGCAACAGGATCTGAATTTGATGGATTAAGTCTGTTTATTAAGGATGGGAAATTCGTTGTTGCCCATAACAGTGGCAGCAATGTTAAATATCTCGAATCGAATATTCCGGTTCCTGTTGGTCAATCAAAACTGAAATTCGAATTCAATTTTAAAGCTCCAAAAGAAGATAGCAAAGATAAAAATGCTCCGGCAGGTACAGAGGCCATATTTATTAATGATAAAAAGGTTGCAGAAAGAAATGTTGTAGCGCTAGAAGGCAGAATTGGAGTTTATAAAGATGGAATTGATGTGGGAGCGGATCGAAATTCGCCAGTAACCGATCGGTATAAAGCGCCATTCAATTTTACAGGTAAACTGAACAATGTAACTATAGAATATAAATAAATTCCAAAAGGCTTTATCTTGAAATCTGTCATTCTGAGCTTGTCGAAGAACATTTTAGATTACCATCTAAGTGTTTCGACAAGCTCAACATGACAAGTTTTTCCAACAGTTGAATTTTAGTGTAACCTGTTTATCAATATCAAAATTTAAGTAATGAAATTAGTTATAAATATATTTCTCATCCTCCTGCTTACCAATGCAATCTGGGCTCAGAATAAAACAGCGGATAAGATTTTCAACGGAAATAAATTATACGATGATGTTAAGCATTATGTCGATTTAGGGATTCATCGTACTGCAACCGAAGGAGACAATAAAACTTCGGCATGGCTTAAAAATAAATTAGAGGGTTATGGGTATAAAACCGAATATCTTTATTTTCCGGTGAAGCAATTCTTTTTAGAAAGTGCAACAGTTAAAATAAGCAATAAAAATTTGACTGTATTTCCTTTATGGCCGGTTAAGGATCCTGTAGTTAATTTAACAGCGACGCTGATAAATGCTGATCAATCGACATCTTCGGTTTCGGGAAAAATAGCCTTAATTAGGTTAAAAAGTGAAGACCGAAAGTATGTCGATCATCTGGAAAAGTTAGATCGCTTTAATCAATTATTAGAACAAAAAGTAAAGGCAATTATTTTGGTTGTAGATAATCCTGCAGGAGAAATCGCGGCGCTAAATACACAGCCAAATGCCTCATGGCAAATTCCAGTTGTACAAATAGCACCAAAAGATACCGCTCAGTTAATTAAGGGTTCAACCGTAACTTTAAACATTAAGGGGGCTTTAAAGGAAGTTCAGGCTCGAAATGTAATTGCTAAAATTGGCTCTGGTGATAAAAAAGTAATTATTTCAACTCCGATAAGTGGATGGTTTTCTTGCGGTGGGGAACGTGGTCCTGGAATAGCCATATTTAACGCCATCGCAGAATGGGTAAGCATCGAGAAACCCGATTATACCTTTATATTCATCGGTAATTCTTCGCATGAGCTAGAAGATCATCGAGGTACGCATGTTTTTATCGATAAAGTAGCGCCTAAACCAAACGACGTTCGTTTATGGGTTCATTTTGGAGCCAGTTTTGCAATTAATGGTTACATCAAAACAACCACAGGAATAGAAAAATTAAGCAATGTAGACCCGAAGAGAAGGGTTTATTATAGTTCGAATGTAGAAAACACAATGCATAAAGCTTTTGATGATGTAGCCATTACCCAGCTAAAAGATGTAGCGTTAGGCGAACTGGGTGTTGCAGCCAAGTATGGCTATAACACATATTTCGGTTTTGTTGGTGCAGATTTTTCACCTTATTTTCATACTCCAGTGGATGATGCAACGGCCACCAACCCTAAAATTTTAGAGGAGACGGCACTGGCGATTAAAAAAGCCATTGCAACAGAATTATCGATACAGAATTAATCAAAAAAAAGGAAAAGTCTATATAAAATGTGGACTTTTCCTTTCTAGCATCTTAACAATAGAAAATTTACATCTTTTCTACCTCAGCCAATCCATAAAGCAAAGCCGCTACATGTAAAGCCTGAGCAATTTTATTGTCCCTTATTAAATGTTTAACTTCTTCAACCGAATATTCCTCTACATTTAAAATTTCATGCTCATCTAAGTGTTGCTCACTTGTTTTTACTCCGCCAGTAAGCACATAAGTAAAGGTTTTATTGTTTGAGGTGGCAGGGTTTGGATAAAGTTCTGCCACAAATTTGCAGGTTTTAAAGCTATAACCCGTTTCCTCTAAAAGTTCGCGTTTAATGGCATATTCAGGCTCTTCGTCACCATCAATTACTCCGCCAGGAACTTCTAGAGAAATTATATCTGCCGCGTGGCGGTATTGCCGAACCATAATTACCTTGCCCTCTTCAGTTAAAGCGATGGCATTTACCCAATTTGGATACTCCAAAACATAATAATCATCCTTAATAATGCCACCCTGCAACTCGCAGGTATCAACCCTTAAGGTTGCCCATTTCTCTCTCACTAAATATTTAGAGGCAAGTTTTCGCCACTTCTCTATAATCATCTATAATCGATTTTTTATTAATTTTATTTTAAATACTGTTGGATTGTTTTCTGGCGATGCAAATTTACCAAGTGAACAATTTTATGCTTATCGGCCAATTGCTGATAAATAAGATTAAGTTTTGGAGCAATAATTTTATTCCTGTTCTCGCTTACACCAAGTTCGTAATATAAAAACTCACTTAAAGAATCGAGTTTTTCAGGAGATAAATCATTCTCATTAAGCCAATTTTCAAATACTAATGGATCATTGGATAACAGTATTTCTTGTGGAAGTACGAAACTCTTTTCCATCGTTTCGTTAAAAATGCTTTCAGCTTCTTTAAGTTTACCTTCCAACTTTAAGCCCATTATCTTGGCTAAAACTTCTGCCAGTTTTTGAATCTCTGCTGTAATTAAATCTTTTCTATACATCGTTTAGTACATATTCATTAGGTAATTGGCTCACTAGATTGACTCCATTTGGGTGAAAGGGTTTTAATTTAAAATGCCTGCAGTTAAAATCGTAACTCGTCCATCTAAAATCGTAATTTAAATTACCAGCTTCCGCTTGAGCCGCCACCCCCAAAACTTCCTCCGCCAAAGCCTCCGAATCCACCACCGCCACCAGAAGAACCACCTCCAAAGCCACCACTTCCCCAGCCACTATCTCCACCTCGGCCACCGCCTCCGCTACCGAAAAGCATTGCCCAGAATAATGCATTTGATGCACCTCTTCCGCCTATAACTTCACTATTTCCGCCTCCGCCTTTTCTCATAAATATAATAATGATCACAATAATAATTATGATTATGGCAATACTTCCAGTACCTCCTTTTTTACTTGCAGAGGTTTTTGGATTATCATTTTTATATTCTCCCTTGGTGTACTTAATAATAGATGTTGTACCCGCATCCAAGCCACCGTAATAATCGCCAGCTTTAAAAAACGGCTTAATATCGCTTTCTATTATTCTTTTGGCATAAACGTCAGGCAAGGCACCTTCAACCCCATAGCCTGTTTGAATGGATATTTTCCGATCGCCAACAGCCACAACAATCATAATTCCATTGTTTTTGCCATTTTGGCCAACGCCCCATTTCCTGCCAAGCTCTACTGCATATTCATTTATATCATAATCGCCAACCGATTTTAATATTGCTATGGCTATTTGGGTAGAAGAGGAATCGTTAAAAGCAACCAGTTTGGTTTCTAAAGATTGCTTTTGAGTGGATGAAAGCACACCCGAATAATCATTAACAAGTGTAGTGGGTTTCTCAGGGAAATCCTGTGCAAAAGCAAATGCATAAATTAAGCTTAAAAACGATAAAAGGAATAATTTCTTCATTGCTTATTAGTTATCCTGATTATCCATGTAAACAATATCGTTTGGCAACTCATTAATGTCTCCCGTTTGATAAGGAAAAAATAAAGCTAATTTTTCTCCTGCTAGGGAAACGCCTGCAACTATGCCATCTGCCAAATCGCCTTTTGCAAAGTGGGCTGTCATGGCAACTTTTGTAGTTTCCCAAAAATTATCAGGTACTACTTTATTAATTCCGGCATCGCCGATAATTGCAAATTTATGATCGGCGTGCGCCAGATAAATCAATACGCCATTACGCTGTGCGGTTTTATCCATATCCAGTTTTGCAAAATATTCTATTGCTCTTTCATAAGGGTCGCCTGGGCAGTGTTTATCTATGGCAATTCTAATTTCACCCGAAGTTGCTTTTTCTGCATCCGAAATGGCTTTGGCAATCTTGTCTTGTTCAATCTCTGAAAATAACGACATGTCTTATTTTATATGAAGTAAAAAGGGTAATAAGTGTTCAGTTAAATAAACACCCACTACCCTTAAATGTTATCGTTAGAATATTAAAACTCTACTTTTGGTGCATCTTTGGCAGTTGCATCAGCTTCAAAATAGCCTTTAGCCTTAAAACCAAACATTCCTGCTGTTAAGTTTGTCGGAAACGATCTTATTTTTCCGTTGTATTCCTGTACGGCATCGTTAAAATCTTTACGGGCAACTGTAATTCTATTTTCTGTACTCTCTAATTGAGCCGATAAATCGCTGAATTGTTGAGTAGCCTTTAATTCTGGATAAGCTTCTGTAATTGATAACAATTTACCCAAAGCCTGACTTAACTGACCTTGTGCTGCCTGATATTTTTGAATATTTTCTGGAGTCAAATCATCTGCTTTAACCGTCATTTGAGTTGCTTTCGCTCTGGCTTCAACAACTGCTGTTAGTGTTCCCTGCTCAAATTTAGCGGCTCCCTTAACAGTATTTACTAAATTCGGGATCAAATCTGCCCTTCGTTGATATTGAGTTTGTACGGTTCCCCATTTAGATTTTACATTTTCATCAAGTTTAACCATGCTATTGTATCCGCATGAACTTAAGGTGCTAACTGCAATTACAGCAGCTAAAATTCCAAATACTAATTTTTTCATCTTTATGATTTTGTCTTATGTTAATCAAATTGAATAATGGTCAATTTACAAATTAGATATCAAATTGTATGCCTTTGTTACATTTTGCAAAAATCTCTGCCAGTTTGTGCAACCCCATTCATAAATTACCATATTTATAATTTTGAATGTACCTTTGTACCATTCGGGATAAAAACCTGACATAACATGCAAAAGGAAATCGAAATTACTCTGCTCCCAAACCAGGTTGAGCAAACTGAGGTGATCAATCAGAAACTAGCCGAAGCCTTAAAACTTCCAGAAAACAGAATTAAAGCTTACCAGATCCTGAAACGTTCTATCGATGCACGCTCACGGAAGGTTATTTTTCGCCTCCAGGTAAAGGTTTTCATTGATGAAGACCCTGTTCCAGAAATCCATAATGTTAAATATCAAAATGTAAGGAATGGTAAACCCGTTCTTATTATTGGAGCGGGTCCAGCAGGCCTATTCGCCGCCTTGCAATGCATCGAAAATGGATTGAAGCCAATAGTTATTGAACGCGGAAAAGATGTAAAACAGCGCAGAAGAGATTTAGCCACTATAAATAAAGAAGGCGTAGTAAATACAGAATCTAATTATTGCTATGGAGAAGGCGGAGCTGGTACGTATTCTGATGGAAAACTCTATACGCGTTCAAATAAACGTGGCGATATTAATAAAGTGCTTCAGGTTTTTGTAGATCATGGAGCCGAGCAGGATATTTTAATCGATGCCCGACCACATATCGGTACAAACAAGCTTCCCCAAATTATAATATCTATAAAAGATACCATATTAAATGCAGGCGGAGAAGTGATGTTCGATAGCCAAATGACCGATATTCTTATTGATTTTGGCAAAATAAAAGGTATAGAGATCAATTTTGAAGATAAATTATATGCCGATCATATTATTCTTGCCACTGGCCATTCCGCTAGGGATGTGTATGAATTATTAAATAAAAAAAACATACTAATCGAGGCTAAACCATTCGCTCTTGGTGTACGCATAGAACATCCACAAGAAATAATCGATTCAGCTCAATACCATTGCGATATCCGTTCAGAATTTTTACCACCAGCATATTATAGTTTGGTAGAACAGGTCGGTCCCCGTGGTGTATTCTCATTCTGTATGTGTCCTGGCGGAATCATTGCGCCCTGTGCAACCGGAGAGAACGAAATTGTTGTTAATGGTTGGTCGCCTTCCAAAAGAAATAACCCCTTCGCAAATTCCGGTACCGTTGTTCAGGTTACTTTGGATGATGTTCAGGGCTACGATCCGTTAAGAATGCTAAATTTTCAGTCTGAAATAGAAAAGCTTGCTTTCGAAGCCGGTGGCGGTAACCTTGTCGCACCTGCACAGCGGATGATGGATTTCGTGAACAATAAACTATCTATCGATTTGCCGAAAAACTCTTATCTGCCGGGTACTAAAAGTGTCATGCTCGATAATATTCTGCCAGATTTTGTATCCGAAAGTCTCAAAGCAGCTTTACCATTATTCGGAAAAAAAATTAGAGGCTATTACACCAACGAAGCCATTTTGGTTGGAGTAGAAAGCCGTACCTCATCTCCGGTAAGAATTCCTAGAAACAAGGAAACTTTTCAGCACCCACAGGTTGGCGGTTTGTACCCTTGTGCAGAGGGAGCGGGTTATGCTGGTGGAATTGTATCGGCCGCTATCGACGGAATAAACTGTGCCAACGCAATATTGGCAACCAGCTAAAAACTTTACATCGCCCCATTTGTTATGTCGATATGCTTAACATTACAAACGAAATTCAAAAAGCTTTTAATGGCGATGCATGGCATGGCAATCATGTTATGCAAACCCTTAATAATGTAAAACCAGAAAATGCTTTCGAGCATTTTATTCCCAATGCACATTCTATTGCCGAAATTGCCCTACACTTAACCAGCTGGACAGAGGAAGTAAGCTCTAGATTATTGGGCAATTTACCCTCCGAACCAGCTTTGGGCGATTGGCCTGAACCCGAAGAAAAAACACCACAGGCTTGGGAAAAGATTATCTTTAATTTTAAAGTAGCCAACGAAGAACTAATTCGTTTATGCGAATCTATAGCAAATAGTCAATGGAATGATAATCCAAAGGATGAAAGAAACCCAGCGTTGGGTATTCGTGTTACTAATATAGAACTGGTAAATGGCTTGGTTCAACATCACGCTTATCACTCCGGACAAATTGCGCTCCTGTCCAAATTTTAACCTCCAAAACAATTCATCATGAAAAAGACACTTATAATAGGCGCATCTCCAGATCCATCAAGATATTCATATAAAGCTGCTCATATGCTAAAGCGTTTCAATCACGATATTGTTAATGTCGGGATTAAAAAAGGAGAGGCTGCCGGGATCGAAATCGAGAAACCCGAAGTAATACATAATGATATAGATACCGTAACCTTGTATATAGGCCCTGCGCTTCAGGCACAGTATCACGATTATATCCTAGAAACAAAACCAAAACGCGTAATTTTTAATCCAGGTACAGAAAATTATGAACTGGAAAAATTATTAGATCAACACGGCATTGAGCCAATTGAAGCATGTACTCTAGTGCTTTTAAGTACAGGACAATATTAAAATGTTTAGAAAAGCAGGGGCTGTGCTGCTATTATTTGGTAGTCCCGCCCTCCATTTCAAATCCTCGGCTCATACTTCGCCTGCGGGTTTTTCATTCAGGTCGGGTTTATTTAACTTCTTTTTGTTCTAAAATTTAGCTTTCAGCATTCCTGCCCAAAGTAAAAACCTTAATATTTCCACAATAATTCATTTCCAATAACTAACCAGTTGCTTTTTTTCTTAGTGTAAATCATACACTTACGATTTTATCGGTAGAAAAAGCTTTAAAATATTTGCCGTGGCGGATATTTTTTCTACTTTTGCATCCCGCTTCGGAGGAGACGGTTACATGGGATTAGGGGGAAGGGAATTATTTTGAAATAGTTCTTGGAGAGAGGGAAAAAGTTGTTACC